>Ga0182018_10000011_pt1 | contig 219796 bp, 197 predicted proteins | sample 812P2MmetaG_FD_120490 | JGI IMG/M metagenome (GOLD analysis project Ga0182018, IMG submission 120490) | Permafrost microbial communities from Stordalen Mire, Sweden - 812P2M metaG | ecosystem: Environmental > Terrestrial > Soil > Wetlands > Permafrost | place: Sweden: Stordalen | collected... | reverse complement strand
GTGCGGGAGAGCTCGACCAGCCGGTCAATACTTCGCTTGAATAGGAGATGAAGGCGCGCGCCGTACGAGCCGCGCTCGTACATGAGAGTGCTGACAGCCACGTTCCAGCCGTCGTTCACCCTGCCGAGAACGTTTTCAACCGGAACGCGCACATCACGGAAGAAGAGCTCGCTGAATTCGCTTTCGCCCGTCATTTGCCGCAATGGGCGGACATCTACGCCCGGCGATTTCATGTCGACCAACAGAACCGTCAGCCCTTTGTGCCTGGGGACGTTAGCGTCCGTGCGAACAACCAGCTCGCACCAGTTCCCAAACGTGCCAAAGCTGGTCCATACCTTCTGACCGTTGACGACGTAGTGGTCGCCGTCCAGGCGGGCCTCGGTTTGCAGACCGGCAAGATCGGAACCGGCGTTCGGTTCGGAAAAACCCTGGCACCAGATTTCTTCAGCGCTCAGAATTTTGGGGATGAATCGCTTCTTCTGCGCCTCCGTCCCGTAGGCGATGATCGTGGGGCCGATCAGCCCGAGGCCGAGAGCGTTGGCCATCTGCGGCGCCTGCGCTCGCGCCATCTCTTCCCAGAAAATGGCTTGTTGCATCAGCGTCGCGCTGCGGCCCCCATACTCCTTTGGCCACGAGACGGCGGCCCAGCGGCCCTCATGGAGCTTCCGTTGCCAGGTCCTCAAGTAGGGGAAAGTTTCGTCCAGCGGTTTCTCGCGCCACTCGGCCCAGTCTTTGGGAACGTTTGCGTCAAGCCACGTGCGCAGTTCGTCGCGGAACTGCTGTTCCTCGGCATTCAGATTCAGGTCCATTCCAAGAACTCCTTTTATCTTTCGCCGCGGCCGCTGCTTCGCGCGCTTCCTTGCGCGTTCGACCGGCAGCCCAATTCGCTACGCAGGCGATCCCTTTCGCTTCATCTCGACGGCTTCCGGCCGGATTGTTTCCTGTCCCTGCCAGTATTTCTTGCGCAGCTCTCTCTTGAGGATTTTCCCGGTGCCGGTCTTGGGCAAATTGTCGCGAAATTCGACCGAGTGCGGACATTTGTAATGGGCAAGCCGCGAGCGGCTAAATTCGATTAGCTCGGTTTCGGTCACTTGCACCGCGGGTTTCAGCACCACCAGGGCCTTGGGCACCTCTCCCCATTGCTCGTCAGGAACCGGAATGACCGCGACCTCGAGAACCGCGGGGTGCGCGAGGAGCCTCTTCTCGACTTCGAGCGAAGAAATATTTTCTCCGCCGCTGACGATGATGTCTTTCTTACGATCGACAATTAGGATGTATCCCTCTTCGTTCCAGGTGGCCATGTCTCCCGTATGAAACCAACCGCCTCGCATGGCTTCCGCCGTTGCATCGGGTTGCTTCCAGTAGCCTTTCATGATGCTGTCGCCGCGGGCGATCACTTCGCCGACGGCCGTTCCGTCGCGCGCCACGTCATTGTCATCCGCATCCACTACTCGGAGCTCAACACCCGGGATGGCGAATCCGGCCATGGCCTGGCCCGCGAAGCGCTGTTCGCCCTCCCACCCGAGCCCCGGCTTCATTCTGGAGGTGGACAATGTGGGCGCGGTTTCTGTCAGTCCGTATCCGGCGAAGCACGTGCATCCAAACTTTTCCTCCACTTCCCGCACGAGCGACGGTGAAGACGCCGCGCCGCCCAGATTGAGCCATTTCAGGCTGCTCAAATCATATTTCCGGAACTCCGGGTAGTTGACCAACGCAATGGCCATGGCGGGCACGGCGCCGAGGCTTTGCACGCGCTCCTGCTCGATCAGGCGGAAAATCTCCGCGGGATCAAAACGCGAAATCATCACATGCTTGGCTCCCCGCACGGTGACGGTGTGCGCGGCGCCCCATCCGTTGGCGTGGAACAGAGGAATGGTGTGGAGATGCACGCTGTCGGCCGAGCTCTCGTGGGTCAATAAAGAACTCAGAGCCTGGAGATAGATGTTTCGGTGGGTCAGCATCACGCCCTTTGGATTGGCGCTGGTTCCGCTGGTGTAAAAGATTTCGGCGACAGCGTCCTCGTCGAATTCCATCACGTCAGGACGATAAGGGGTGGCAGCGGCCAGAAGATCCTCATAATTCTGGGGAATGAGCCAGCTGGCATGAGGCGCGCCGGAAAGCAGGGAGAAAGATTCCACGGTGGAAAGTCTTGCGCGGAAGGAATCCACCAAGTCCGAGAACTCTTTTTCCAGAAACAAGATTTTCGCTTCCGCGTTATTCAGAATGTAGGCCAGCTCGTCGGGAGCAAGCCGAATATTCAGCGGAAGCAGCACGCCGCCTGCTTCCAGGACGCCGAAATACGCCTCCAGCAGCCTGTGGCAATTCAAGCTCAAGAAAGCGACCCGGTCGCCCGGCTTTACGCCGACTGTGCGGAGAGCACCCGCGAGACGGCCCACGCGCTCCGCCAATTGCGAATATGTAAACCGCTCGCGTCCACATACCACGGCTGTCCTGCCGGGATACTGCTGCTCTGCGTAACGCAAAAATCGGACGGGTGTAAGCGGAATGTTCATGGTGTCGCTCGACTGTCCTAGGCCGTTTGTCCCCCATCCACCACCAGCACGTCTCCGGTGATGAAAGCGGCAGCGTCAGAAGCGAGAAAGACCGCTGCTCCCTTCAAGTCATGTTCGCCGCCGAAGCGGCCCAGCGGAATTCCTTTGAGAAAGTTCTCCTTATTTCGCTCGATCACAAGTTCCGACATGCGAGTCGGAAACCACCCCGGCGCGATGGCGTTTACGCGAACGTTGTGAATGGCCCACTTGCGGGCCAAATCCTTCGTGAAGGCGATCACTCCGCCCTTGCTGGCGTGATATCCAATCGCTTGAAATTCCGGCGGGGCGCCCCTGAGCCCAGCCGTAGACGCGATATTGATGATTGATCCTCGCCCCTGCGCGGTCATGAACTTGCCGACCGCCTGACAACAGAGAAACGTTCCAGTCAGGTTCGTCTCCATTACCTTATTCCAATGTTCGAGGCGCATTTCTTCAATCGGTGCACCCCAGGATGTGCCCGCATTGTTGATCAGGATATCGATTCGCCCGAATTCCGAGATTGTCGCATCTACCATCTCCTGAACACTCGATGGATTCTTCACATCGCAGCCGACGGCAAGGGCTTTTACGCCGAGCGCCTGCAGCTCATTCGCGGCGTGTTCGCAGCGGTCCTTCTTGCGGGCGCAAAGCACGAGATTGGCGCCCATTTCCGCCAGGCCTTCCGCCATTTGTCGTCCCAGCCCAATTGAGCCTCCCGTGACGACGGCCACGCGCCCTGTGAGATCAAAAAGCTGTTTAACGTTCATTGCCTAGTTGAATTCATTCTGCCGTTACCAACAACGAAAGGGCGTGCGTGCACGGGACCACGGACCCGGGGGTGGCCAGATCCGATGGTCCCGCCCGCATGGTGAAGCAACCCGGATGGTGTTGCGCCACTTTGACGTGTGTACATATCATATGTTAGCGACTAACGTCAATTCTCCGAAAACCACGATCCAAATGCTGCAACGTTTTCCCCTAGATGTGAAGAAAGCGGATCGCCAGACCGGCCAGCGCGCCGCCTATCAGCGTGCCAAGCACCGAAATTGGCGCATACGCCCAGTCCGAGCTGCCCTTCCCGGCGATGGGAAGAATCGCATGCGCGATCCGGGAGCTCAAATCACGCGCAGGATTCATGCTGCTGCCTGTCGTCCCCGCCAGTGAGAGGATGAGTCCCCAGACCAATGCGCCAATCAAGAACGGGGTCAAACCACCCGCCAGGCCGCCGGCCAAATTGGCGCGCGAAAAAATGCAGAGCGCAACAAACACAAGCAGGAATGTGGGAATAATCTCGCTCACGAGGTTCGTCATTCTTCTGGGAAAGGCCGGATGGCTGCAGAAGCAACCCAGTTTTCGCATGGGATCCGGCGTTTCCGCCCAGTGAGGCAGAAACTGAATCCAGACGAGCACCGAGCCGGCAAACGCTCCAAGCATTTGCGCCGCGATGTACGGTCCGAGCTTGGAGAAATTCCCACTCTCCAACGCGATACCCAGGGTCACGGCTGGATTGATGTGAGCATCCCGGCTTCCGCAAGCGATGGCCGTGAAAATCCCAGCCATCGCTGCGAACGCCCAGCCTGCGGAGACAGCCATCCATCCCGCGCCTTCCGCCTTCGAACGCGCGAGCGATATATTCGCAATCGCTCCATTACCCAACAGAACCAGGACCAGGGTGCCCATGAACTCACCCACCACCGGCGATGTCATTCACTTACCTCTTGGTTGCAGTTTGCGAGCCGGAGAGCCTGACGCTCGCGATCCCGGCCTTTCAAACCAACTCAGAAGGTCAGACGCGCGCCAAGCTGAAATTCGCGCTTGGGCAAATCCGACGTGAACGCCAGCGGCGTGCTGGACGTGGCAACACCACCGCCCTCGAGAGCCGTGCCGGGCCGAATCCCGTGCACGTTAAACGTCGTAAACCCGGGCTCAAAACCAAACAGCGGACTGACTTCGTTATTGACGCTGGCGAAGTTCGTCCGGTTTGCGATGTTGAAGCCTTCCGCCGTGATGATCAGATTTACCCTCTCGCCGAGCTTGTGCTGCCATGTCAGGCGCGCATCGAAGTCAATGAGGTTGGGGCCGAGACCCGTGTCACGGGGCGCTCCGATGGGGCGCTCGTTCGTGGTGTGGCCGTCACCATTGACCTCTCCTCCGGCCAACAGGTTGAAAGGGTGCCCGCTGGTGTACGTGAAAATCGGAGACAGCTGGAAGCCTGACAAGAAGGATTCCGTCCACGGGCTGTCGAACACCCCGGCGATCACGACCTTGTTCCGTTCATCGAATTCAGAAAGGCCGCGATCCAGGCTGAGGTTGGTGGGATCCTGGGGTCCATAGTCCGTGTTGAAATCGGTGGAGGTGTCAAAGCCCTTGCTGTAGGTGTAATTCCCGAACAACGTGTAGTGATCGCTGAAGCGCTTTTTGACTTCGATGATGCCGCCCTCGTAGAGCGATGACGCCGCTGAGGTGTACTGGTTATTCTGCACGATCAGCGGATTCACGAAACAGGCGAAAGGATTTGCGCCGCAAGGAGCAAGTCCCCCGGGGAATTCGACTCCGCCGAGCGGATCGGCTCCGGGAGCGCCCGGCGTATCCGTGTTCCAGTTTCGATAGGAGACGCTCTTGCCGTTGGCCAGGGTTACGGTGCTGAATGGCGCAGGCAGTAGGTTCGTATCAATCGCAACCGGCAGGCGCAGCGTGTGGGAGTAAATTCCGCTTACGGAAATGGAGAACCCAGGCGAAATCTCGCGCTCGATTCCGATAGACGCCTGCTGCGAGTAGGGCGGAGCATAGTTGGGCGGGTTGCTGAAAAGCACGGTCAGCGGCGAAAGCTGGCCAGTGTTTTGGACGAAGATGCCGAAGCCAGCGACATCGGCCGGAGTGATGCAAGCTGCGTTGCCCGGTGCAGGCGTCGTGCACGCAATAAGATTCGTCCCAGATGGATTGTCGGCGGGGTTAAACAATCCCTGGAACACGGCTGCTGCGTTTTCCAGAAACGGAAGGGGCGTCGGCGTGAGCGGATCCACATAGATCGAAATGAACCGGTTGCAGGGGCTGGTACCCGTGCCCGGGAAAATAACGCCTGCGGGTCCAAATGCAGTGACCCCGATCCCGCAGGTGTTCACGGCATTGTTCACCTGATCGGGAATCTGTGAGGCATTGTGCTGGTTCTCGACCGTGCTCCTATTCTTGTTCAGCACTCCCAGACTCAAGTCCACCGCCGGAATCTGCGAATCAACCGGGCCGTAGAAAATCCCATAGCCGCCGCGGATCACGGTTTTGTGGTCCTTGAATGGGTCCCATGCGAACGACAGGCGAGGGGCAAAATCCTTATAGTCCGTATTCAACGGAAGATATTGCGAATCTATTTCGTATCGCAAGCCAAAGTTCAGAGTGAGACTGGGCGTGATCGCCCAGGAATCCTGTACGTAGAGGCCCGTCAGCGGCCGCGTATAGGCGGGGTAATCCGGATTGCCGAAGCCCTGCTGGTAAACCTGCGGCGCGCCCAATGACGCTCCCTGAAGCGAATCAATGACCGCCGAACTGAGGGTTCCAGCCAGGCCACAGCCAGTGGCAGGAGTGGCCGTGATCGCACCATTCGGATTCGCCAGGCACGGACTCAGCGCTACCCCCGGCAGCGTGCCGAAGACAAATCGGCCCGGGAGGAACGTATGCGATTCCGAGTGGTTGCCACGGAGCAGTTCGTCAACGCCAAATTTCACGGTATGGTGGCCGCGGATCAGCGCGACGTTGTCCGCAAATTCGTAGCGCCGCAGAATCGTAAAGTTGGGCAGGAAGATGTTGGTTCCCAGATTATTGGCGAAGCCCGGGATCTGGATTCCCACCTCGCCGGGCTCGTTCGGAATCACGTTGAAGCTATCGTAATCCCACTGAAAATGGAATTCGTTCTGAGCCGTCGGGCTGAATTCGTGAAACCATGCGGCCTGGAGATTGTTGTCGTAATCGTGGGTTGAGCTGCCGGCCGAAAATCCCGTCAGGGATTGCACATCGGGATTCTCCTCGAGGTCATGCCCGTACCTGTATGAAAAGGAAATCTGGTCCGAACTGCTGATGCGGTGATCAAGCCGAACCGATGCCAGATACTCGCGCGTGTTGTAATTAAAGAGCCCACCATTTGCTTCAAACTGGCCGATGAAGTATTGGTTCAGCGCAGTTTGACCCGGCGTAAGGCCCGTCACAGGACTGACGGTCAACCCGGTCGCGAGTGCTCGCGCACAGGTCTCCGCGGGCAAGGACGTAACGGTGCCGTTCGGATTGCTGATGCAGGGAACGGTCGGATTTCCGGGGTCTGTCGCCAGAGCCGTTACGATCGCCTGCTGTGCGAACCTCGGGTCACTCGGCGCGAACGGGTTCGCTGCCGCCACCGGGTTCGGCCCGAGGAAGATCGAGCTGTTCGTCAGAAGAGGAACTGAATTTTCAGAGTTCTGCAGCAGGCCTTCGAATGCGAAGAACAGGAAGGTTTTGTCCTTCTGAATGGGAAGTCCCGCCGTGCCGCCGTATTGGTAGCGGCTCAGGCTGTTTTTCACGGGCGCGCCAACGGACGTAAAGTTAAAATTGCTGAATGTCGGGTCGGGCGCCAGCGCGGGGCTAAACGCGAATGGATCGCGGGCATCCATGGCGCTATTGCGAAAATAACTGTAGATGCTGCCGTGCAAATCATTGGTGCCTGATTTCGTCACGATGTTGATGGAGGCGCCGCTCGCGCCGCCCAGGTCCGCCGAATAGTTGCTGCGGTTCACCTGGAACTCCTGGACCGCATCCTGGCTCACAGTGGTGCGAACGCCGCCGGCGTCGTCCTGAGCTTCGCCGCCATCCACGGTCACGCTGTTTCCGCGTCCGTTACTTCCGTAGAAGGAGAGGCCGCTTTGAGGCGTTTGCTTGACGCGAAAATCCTGATCGTCCGCCAGCCTCGTGGAATTCGACACACCGGGGAGCAGCAGCGTAAAGGTGAGGTAGTCGCGGCGGTCAATCGGGAGGTCGGTGATATATTGCTCGGTCAGCGTATTCGCCTGGCTACCGCGTTCGGTATCCACCACGGGCGGTGCGGCGCTGACTTCCACGGTTTGTCCGGACGTCGCGACCTTCAGACTGAAATCCAAAATCGACGTCTCACCTACGTTAACGACCACGCCTTTTTGAGTGACCGTTTGGAAACCGGTGACCTGCGCAGTCACGTTGTACTCGGCAGGCAGCAATCCTGTTAAGCGGTACTGGCCGGTGGCTCCGGTAATGGCCGTGTACTGCGTTCCCCTCGCCGTTTCGACGGCGACGACCGAGGCTCTGGGGACCACCGCGCCAGACGGATCGGTCACAGTTCCGACGATATCGCCTGAGGCGCCCACGCCCTGCGCATGCGCAGTAGGACTCGCGAGCAGCAAGCACGCGAACCACGCGAAGGCACTCGCCAATACGATAGATTTCATAGGTTCTCCTCGAAATTCAATACGTCGCCAACGTAATTGAAAGTAGGCCCAAGGATTTATCGCTCCCGCGTTGGGTTTGATCGGTTTGATGACTTCTACATCCCCCATCCCGGTCGCCTGTCGAATCCGGGCCCCCATCCGAAATTGTGATAGCGAATATCACATTAAAGAGACTAACGTCAAGACGAAAGCACAACCGGTCAAGCCGAAGGATTCGCTCGCGCGGGCCGCTCCGCGCGTTCAATTGGTCAGTGGAGGTCGAGGCTTGTCACAGGGGGCAGAATTCCTGGAGGAATCGAACAATCGGGTGATTTTATCAAGCGTGACGCCTCAGCCGGGAGTAAGCACGATGCGGCCGGAAACGTTCCCGCGACGCAATTGCTCCAGAACCTCATTGGCCTGCGCGAGAGGGCGCGTCGCGGTCCGGCAGCGAACCTCTCCCGCCGCTGCCATCGCAAGGATCTCCGACAAGTCCTGCCGCGTGCCTACGGCGGAAGCCTGCATGCGGACTTCGCGGGCCGCCATGAGGATTGGAGGGAAGCAAATATTTTCGGCCGGCAGGCCGACGATGAGGAGGCATCCACTTGGCCGGACGCAAGAGAAAGCCATGTCGTAGGCTGACTTCGCTGCTGAAGTCACCAGCGCAGCGTGAGCTCCGCCCATATTCCGGAATTCCTTGGCCACATCGGTCGAAGCGGCATTGAACGCGTGGGTGGCGCCCAGAGACTTGGCGAGAGTAAGCTTTTCCTCGGAGATGTCCACCGCGGCGATCTCCGCGCCGAGCGCGCAGCCGATCTGCACGGCAATGTGCCCCAGGCCTCCAATGCCAAAAATCGCCAGCCGCTGGCCGCGCGAAATCTTCGCTTGCTTGATCGCCCGGAACACGGTGACGCCCGCGCAGAAGAAAGGCGCCGCTTCGACGGAGGAAAGAGCGTCCGGGATTTTCAGCGCATGGCTCGCCGGCGCTTTTGCAAATTCCGCATAGCCGCCGTCAACGGTGACGCCGGTGATCTTCTGCCGCGAGCAAAGATTCTCGTTCCCTTCGCGGCAGAATTCGCAATCGCCGCAGCTCCAGTGGAGCCAGGGCACTCCCACACGGTCGCCCACTTGCAAATCGCGGACGGCGCCACCTTTTTCAACCACGCGCCCGACAATTTCATGGCCGAGAATCAGCGGCTTCTTGACGATTTTCGCCAACTGCGGCCAATCTCCATCGGCTACATGCAAATCGGAATGGCATACGCCGCAGGCCTCCACGGCAATCAGGACTTCCTTGTCTTCGGGCTTTGGCGGGTCTATTTCTTGAATGACAAGCGGCTGTTTGAATTCGTGAAGGACGGCAGCCTTCATTGGGAAGACTCGATAGTCACGCCTGGGCGGCGCGCAGGAAAAATTCCACCGCGCTGCCCACTCGCTCGCTCAATTTGTGGGGACCGGTCAGATCCACGGCCCATTGCCGAACGATCGTGTTGTAGAGTCCTTCCATGAATTCAGCGAGGTGAACGACCGGAAACTCGCGCGTGATCTCGCCGCGCTTTTGGCCCTCGGCGAAAATCTGTCTCAGCAGGCTGGCTGTGACTTCCTCGGGTTGGCGCATGTCGGGCGATCGCACCGGATCCATCGCGCCGGACAGCACCACCGCCCGCCACAACGGCCGGTCCGCTTCCACTTCGCGCGCCATGCGCTGAAACATACGCCGCAGGCGCTCTTCGGTAGTCGCTTCGCTGGAGAGCTCGGTTTCGAGGCGCTCCTTGATGCACGCAAACGCGCGCCTTCCAACCTCTCGCAGGACTGCATCCTTGCTGGGAAAATAACGGAAGAAGGTCGGCTGGCTGATTTCAAGAATTTGGACGATATCGTCCACGCGGGTGTTCTCGTAGCCGCGCTTGCGAAACAATTTGACCGCAGTCTTGATGATTTCCTGGCGCAGCCGCACCTTCTTGCGTTCGCGAAGGCCGGGCACCTCGTGGATTCCCGTTTCCTTGATTGGAACGGGGCCTCCCTGCTTTGGCAAAACGCGGCGATTCCCGAAGTTCGTATCGGGCGCCGTGGACGATACGCCTCTAGCGATCTTGGTACGAGCCATGAGTCAATATTCTCCGAGTAAGTTGCGGGGCGAGCCGACGATGGCGTCGAGCTTCGCGAGAACTACTCTAACATGTTAGTGGCCCACGCCAATTCAGTCAATGCAGACGATGATGGGCCACGCGCCGCGTCACAGATGCCTCCAGAAACTTCCCAACGAACGTCGAAGTCATTTTGTCGGCGGCTCCGCTTGCGCCGGCCACAATCCACGTTGCTCTCGCCAACGGCCTACGGCAGATGCGGGCACTCAGGCGTGCTGATGCTACGCAGTTTCTCCAGCAGAATCGTGCGCGCGCGGGGATAGGCCTGCTTGTCGTCGAGCAACTGGTACGCCCAATGCGCGCCCATGGAAATGGCGTGAATTTCAAACGCCAGTCGAGTGGGATCCACTTTGCGTTCGAGGTGCCCCGCCTTTTGTGCTTCGTAAACGGCGCGGGTGATCGCAGCAATCCACTCGTGCATGATCGCAGCGATGCGGTCGCGCACCACTCCGCGGCGGCTATCAAACTCAAAGCTGGCCGCGCTGAAGAAGCAGCCTCCTTCAAAGACCTGCTTCTCGACCAGGCCCATCCAGCGTTCGAGCAGTCCCCACAGGCGGGGCATCCCCTTGCGCGCGGTGAGGGCGGGCATCGTGACCTCCTTGATGAAAATCTGGCGCGCGAAGTCAACGGTCGCCAACTGTAGATCTTCCTTGGAACCAAAATGCGCGAAGAGGCCGCTCTTGCTCATCTTTAATTGTGAGGCGAGAGAGCCGACAGTGAGTCCTTCGAGACCCTGGGCCGAGGCAATATCCACGGCACGCGCGAGAATGGCTTCTCGAGTGCGGAGCCCGCGCACCTGTCGGTGGGGGACAGCCTTTTTGCGAGCGGAGGGGAGAGCCTTCGGCATGGCGAGAGTGTAGCATGGGATATTAAATAGCACGAACGTTCGTATTATATGCTATCCTCCCGGCCGGAGGTTCGGCCATGGATCGTCGCTGGTTCGTCCGGCTTCTCCATCCGCTCGCGGTTCTTTTTGCCGCGATCGCCGCCCCGGCTGCCGTCCGCGCACAGGAGATTCCACTCGGGCACTGCGACACTCTTCCCGTCGTTCAAGTCGCGGCTGCCGGACGGCCGGGTTGGTTCCTGGTGGACACGGCGGCAACTTCCATGCTGAACCTGGAATCGTTCTCGCAAGGGACGGCGCGCGACATCCGCGTGACGTCGTGGCGCGGCACGCTGGCCACCAGCGCGAAGGAAGTCACCATTGCGGAGCTGGCGGTGGGCCGTACGAGAATCGTGGAGCTCACGTTGCCGGCGATCGATCTCTCTGCGATTGGAAAAGCATGCGGGCAAAAAATCGACGGCATCCTCGGCGCGGACCTATTGGAGAAGATTGGTGCGACCGTCGACCTGAAGCGCGAGTTGCTGCACGTGACCACGGTGGAAGAGCGGCGCGATGCCGACATGGTTTCCGAGATGCAGCGCGATACCGCTCGATGCGCGAAGGCTTTCAGCGAATCGAACGAAGATGCGTTTGCGGATTGCCTGGACCCGAAGATTGCGCTGTTCACCGCGAACGAGGAGTTTTACGGCCGCGAAAAAGTGCTCGGCTATTTTCGCGATCGCTACTTTCATCAATCGCCCCCGGCCTTGCTGGAAATCCACGAAAGCGCGTTTCATCCCATAGGGGATGCAGTCTGGTTCGAATACGAGTTCACCATCGAATCCGCGCGCGAGCGACTGCACGCCAGAGGTATGGCCATGTGCAGAAAGTCCGACGGACGCTGGAGGATGGCGAACATGCATCATTCGGTCGTGGAGTCCGAGCCTGCGCAGGCGAAGCAACTGGTGGGCCAGCTCAGTCAGAAATGAGGTAAGGTCTTTCCAGGCGCCGGGCTATCTGCGAGCGATACCGGACTTGGAAATCACGAGCCGATGTATTCGGTTCGGGTACAAAAGTAAATTCGTCCCGCGCTAGAAAATAATCCCAGCATCGAGCAACAATCGCGTTGTTTCCACCACCAGGGAAGGTGTGCGTCAGTCTCCAGAGGTTTTCGGAGCGGCCTGTTGCATTTGCGCCATCATCTGGCGCATGGCTTCGCCCATCCCCGGGGCGCGCTTTTTCCGCCAGGCTTCGAGCCTTTTCACATGCTTTTCGAGATTCTCGTACTGGTGGGGATTCTTGCTGCGGGCGCGCATGGCCGGCACAAACGCCTTGATGCGTTCCCAAACGAACCATTGCTCGCCCGTGTTCTCGAAGAAAAACCCTTCATCAACCAAGCCGCGGTTCACCATACTCGCCGCCATCTCCCAGTACGTAATCACCATGCGCATGGAAGCGCTTTCCGGACTACCCATCGGCGCTTGCCTGTTGATATCTTCGAGCGAGGTCGGATGAAACTTGGCGAAATACCAGTCGCGGGCCTCGCGCATGCGGGGTTCACGCCGCAGATCGTACAGCCGGAGCATCAGGTTTGCCTGGTCGTGCGTCACTTTTGCCATTTATTTCTCCTTGTGCAAGGTCGAGTTCGAAGCAGTTTGCGAACGATTCTTTCGAATCATTACGATTAAGGCGGCGCGACGGCGCCCTTCAGCTGAACTTGATGCGTGTGAGTCAGCGGTATTACCGATTCTTCGAAGGCCAGCTTGATGCGCCGCCGGAGTTCCCGCGCCACGTCGTCCTTGCGGTTGAGGACCGTGCGGACTTGAAGCCGCAATACCGTTCCATCGAGCGACAGAGACTCCACGCCGAGGACGCGCGGGCCATCCACGAGCGCGGGGGACCAATCGGCGTCGTTGCGGAAATCTCCCGCGATTTTCTCGAGCGCAGCCAGGGCCCGCCCAACGATTTCATCGGAGGGAACGGTCACGTCCACGAACGCCTGCGACCAATCGCGGCTCAAGTTCGCGACCTGGCTTACCAGGGAATTCGACAGGGTGACCATCGCGCCGGCGACGTTGCGAATCACGGTTCGGCGGAGCGTGAGGTGTTCCACGCGCCCCGTTTCACCGTTGACCTGAATAAGGTCGCCGACGACGTACTGATCCTCCAGCACGATGAAAAACCCGTTGATGATGTCTTTCACCAGGCTTTGCGCGCCGAATCCAAGCGCGAGGCTCCCCACGGCAGCGGCCGCCTCGAAGGGTGTCACGTCGAAGCCGAACTCAGGAAGCGCCATCAGGACCGCAGCGGCCACGATGAGGGCGGCTCCGACGCTATAAACCAGTCCAGCCATCGTGCGCGTTTGCTGCTCGCGCATCTGCGCCGCGCGCGTTTGTCCCCTGGCGCTCTGCACCAGCCGCGTCGTCAGCGCTTTCAGGACGCGCGCGAGGATCATCGCGATAAGGACGATGACAAGTATGCGCACGCCGCGCGTTCCGGCGGTTTCCAGCCAATGTCTTAGCGATTCGGTCATGGGATATAAGGCGCGGAATTATACCACTCGACGGTCGCAGCGCCTCCGCGCAGGACCGGACCGCCGTCTCGTACGGTGGGCCCAGGGCCCGCAGTCGGATCCGGGGATTACTTTGCTACGCCGCACAGGGCCATGTAAAATCACAATGCTCGTCAAGAGTGCGCCCGTAGCTCAGATGGATAGAGCGTGTGCCTCCGGAGCACAAGGTCGGGGGTTCGAACCCCTCCGGGCGCGCCATTTCGTTGCGAGATTTGTTATCAATGACCTCCGCCGCTACCCCATTAAACGCAGACGGTTGGGACGAGACGACCACTACTGCGGTCAAGATTCCGCGAACCGCATGTTTGTTAGCCTGGAGTGAGAAATGAAAAAAAGGTTTCGGGCATCACTTGAATTGCCCCTGGTAGTTGCGGCGGCGGTTCTGCTTACCGCAGGCGCGGGAGTTTTCGCGCGAGCGACCTCTAGATCGCAAAATGCGACGGACGCGAGTGCGCCGTCCTTTTCAGCGGAGCGGCTGCTGACTCACATCCGCGTGTTGTCGTCGAACGAATTCCAGGGGCGGGGGCCCGGGACAGAGGGAGAAACAAAGACCATCGCCTATTTGCAGGAGCAGTATCGCGCGGCGGGGCTCGAGCCCGGCAATCCTGACGGAACGTACTTGCAGAATGTGCCCATGGTGGGGATCCGGCCGGACCCGAGCATGGAGATGACGTTTGCCGGGCACGGGAAGACGGTCCACGCTGCGTTCCGCGATGACTTTGTGGCGTTGACGAGGCGTGTGTCGGATTCAGTGACTCTCGATGCGGAGATGATTTTCGTGGGCTACGGCGTGCAGGCGCCCGAATACAAGTGGGATGATTTCAAGGGCACGGATGTGAAAGGAAAGGTGATCGTCGTGCTCGTCAACGATCCGCCGGTTACCAAGGGGAACCCGCCTGTTCTCGATGACGCGATGTTTGGCGGGAAAGCGATGACGTATTACGGGCGCTGGACCTACAAGTACGAGAAGGCGGCGGAATTGGGGGCAGCGGGATGTCTGATCGTCCATGAGACGGGGCCCGCGGGCTATCCCTGGGAAGTGGTGCGGAACAGTTGGAGCGGCGAATCGTTCAGTCTCCTATCCGCGGACAAAGGTATGAGCCGGGCGGCAGTGGAGGGATGGATCTCGCACGAAAAGGCGCAGGAGCTTTTCACCGCGGCGGGACTCGATTACGAAAAGTTGAAACAGCAGGCCGTGAGCCCCGATTTTCATCCGGTGCCGATGGGGATGAACGCGCATCTCGTAATTCACAACACGATCAGGACGATTGATTCTCACAACGTGATCGCCAAACGAACCGGAAGCGATCCCGTGCTGAAGAATCAGTACGTAATTTACTCGGCGCACTGGGATCATTTTGGGATCGGTCCGCCGGTGAATGGCGACAATATTTACCACGGCGCGGCGGACAACGCCTCGGGATCGGCGGCGCTGCTGGAGATCGCGCGCGCTTACGCGCAGCTGAAGACTCCGCCGCGGCGGACGATGCTGTTCATCTCTGTTACGGGCGAAGAACAGGGGCTCCTCGGGTCGGAGTATTACGCGACCCACCCGTTGTATCCCATCGCGCGAACCGCCGCGAACATCAACATGGACGGAATGAATACGTGGGGAAGGACCCACGACATCATCGAGATTGGGATGGGCAAATCGACGCTCGACGAAGTAGCGGCGGAGGCGGCCAAAGACCAGGGAAGAGTGATCGTTCCAGACGCTGAGCCGGAAAAAGGTCTCTACTATCGCTCCGACCACTTCAGTTTCGCGAACGTAGGAGTCCCGGCATTTGATCCTGACAGCGGCATTGATTACCTGGGGAAGCCGCCGGGCTGGGGAATGATGAAGAAAGAAGAGTACACCGCGAACAATTACCACAAACCGAGCGACGTAATCAAACCGGGCTGGGATCTCAGCGGCGCGGCGGAAGACAGCCAGCTATATTTTGACATTGGCGACCACGTGGCGAATGCCGATAAGATGCCCGAATGGAAAGCAGGCGCGGAATTCAAGGCGATACGGGAAGCGTCACTCAAAAGCCAGACGGCACAGTAGAAGTGAAACTAAGTCCTCAGAATTCATCATGGTGAGACGCGCATGACAAAACCCAAGCCTGGCAGCGCAGGAACAGAGCCGTCCGCCGGCGGCGCTCAAGATCGTCGCACGATGCTGAAATGGGCCATGCTGGGCGGAGGCGCTGCAGTAGCCGGTTTTTTCCGAGGCTCGATCGCTCAGGCGGGCACGACACCAAGGGAACAGGAAGCACAAGCAGCGGTAGATCACGCCACGCGCGGGATGCCCGCTCCGCGCATAAAAGATGTCAGCGTGATTCAGGTAGGGGGCGGCGGCACCAACGATTCGACCGTCGTAAAGGTTACAACCGATCAGCCGGGTCTCTACGGCTATGGTTGTGCCACGAACACCTTCCCCGGCGGGCGCTACAAACTTGTCAGCGCGGCGGTCGAACAGTATCTGAAGCCTTTGGTGATGGGCCGGACCACCGACAGGATCGAGCAAATCTGGCAAATCTGTTACATGAGTTCGTACTACAAGAACGACACGGTTCTGAACTGTGCCATCGGCGGCGTCTGCGACGCGCTATGGGATATCAAAGGCCGCCAGGCGGGAATGCCGGTGTACCAACTGGTTGGCGGCAAGTGCCGCGAGGCCGCGGACATCTACCTGCACGTCGGTATGGGCTCGCAGGATCCTGGCAAACAGCTTGTGGAGAATTCGATGAAGCTCGTTGATAAGGGATGCCGCAATCTGCTCGTCGCGATGTTTCTTCGCGATGGCGCTGTCAACAACCTGTATAGGCAGCCGAAATTTGATGACGGCTCCGTGCCCTTCGACCGCGACAAGGAAACTCGCAAGGTTCTCGCGGCGTTTGAGTCGTTCAGAAAAGAAATGCCTCCGGAAATCGGGCTGGGCGTTGACGTGCACTCGCTACTGGATAGTATTCGAGCCGTTCAGTTCTGCAAGGACGTTGAGCCCTTCAGATTATTTTATTGCGAAGACCTGTTTGCACCCGAAGAGGCCGGCCACTATCGGATCGTCCGGCAGCAATGCACCACGCCTCTTGCGATCGGCGAACTCTGGAATAATCCGCATGAATGGCAGCCGCTGGTGGAAGCGCGTGAGATTGATTTCATCCGTCACCATGTTTCCCACATCGGTGGCTTCACCGCCGCCCGGAAAATTGCCGCGTTTGCCGAGAATTATGAGGTGAAGTTCGCCTGGCACGGCGGCCCGAATTCCCCGGTTGGCCATATGACCAATCTGACTCTCGATCTCACCAACAACAATTTCGGCATTCACGAGCATTTCGAGTACCCGCAGGTCGTCCAGGATATTTTCCAGGGTTGTCTTGAAATTAAAGACGGCTACGCGTGGATCAGCGAGAAACCCGGCTGGGGCATCGAAGTTGACGAAGCACTCGCGGCAAAACACCCCATCACCGACGAGCATCCCAATGAGTTTCGGACGCCGGATGGATCGGTGATCCAGGGCACCGGTTAGAATTCCAGAATTAGGGCCTGTCCAGAGCGGATAAATCTACGGCATACTGAGGCCGTCGTGAGACTTGTAAAATCGCAGCCGCGCTGCTCCGCTCGCCTCCTTTTCCTGTGCTTAACTGTCGTTTTCGCCGCGCCACAAGCTGGAACACAGGCTTTATCCAAGTCTTCGCCGCAATCCAGTCCCCCGGCCGCGGCGCTCGCGGAAACAATTACGATCGATCCATCGGCGCCGGCTGATCCGTTCCCGCACTATTGGGAACAAATGTTCGGATCCGGGCGGGCGATTCTGAGTTTGCGCGACAGTTATCGCCGCGATTTGCGTGAGGTGAAGAGCGCCACTGATTTCAAATACATGCGCTTCCACGCAGTTCTGAACGACGAAGTCGGCGTGTACGATGAGGATGCCCAGGGTAACGCCGCTTACAATTTTTCCTACGTGGATCAGATCTATGACGGTTTGCTCCAGAATGGCGTTCGCCCGTTTGTCGAACTAAGCTTCATGCCCCGCAAACTGGCCGCCGAACAGATTGTGAATCCGTTCTGGTACAGGCCAATCATTTCGCCTCCGAAGGATTGGAACAAGTGGGGAGACCTGGTTTCGCATTTTGCTCAGCACCTGGTTGACCGCTACGGAATCAATGAAGTCTCCCAGTGGTATTTCGAAGTCTGGAACGAGCCCAACATCGATTTCTGGGCAGGCGATCCGAAAGAGCAAACCTACTACCAGCTTTATGATGTTGCGGCCCGGTCGCTCAAAGCCGTCGATTCCAGGTTGCGCGTTGGCGGACCAGCAACGGCTCAGGCCGCGTGGATTGACCGCTTCATTCGCCACTGCACCGAAAATCATGTTCCTGTGGATTTTGTGTCCACGCATGTCTATGGAAATGACTCGGCGAAGGATGTCTTCGGCACAAGCGAGCAGATTCCTCGCACGCAAATGGTCTGCCGTGCCGTTCACAAGGTTCACGATCAGGTAGCGGAATCTCCGCTTCCCAAGCTTCCAATTATTTGGAGTGAGTACAACGCGAGCTACAAGAATGAAACGGACGTCACCGATGCGGTCTTCATGGGGCCATGGATCGCCGATACGGTTCGCCAGTGCGATGGTTTGGTCAACATCCTGGCGTATTGGGCGTTCTCCGACGTTTTCGAGGAACAAGGCGTGGTCAAGGAGCCGCTCTACGGCGGCTTTGGTCTGATCGCGGAGGACGACTTGCCGAAGCCCTCCTTCAACGCTTTCAAGCTTCTGCATCGCCTGGGCGTCCAAAGGCTACCCAACGATTCGGAATCGGCGCTTGTAACCAAGCGCGGCGATGGTGCTCTGGTGATAGCAGTCTGGAATCTGTTCTTACCGGAGGACGAAGGCGCGCCGAAGACGGTTACGCTTTCGATAAAGGGCTACTCCGGCGGCCATCGCGTCCGTATGTATCGTCTCGATGCGATGCATGGATCATTGCTGCCTGCTTACTACGCGATGGGGAGGCCCCCCTATCCCACTTCGCAGCAAATCGCCGAACTTCGCAAGGCGGCGGAACTTCCAGCTCCCGAGCTGAAATCGTTGGCGCGCGGGCGGCTCACTTTGGTGCTCCCGCCCCAGGGACTTGCGTTGATCGAGCTTCAGTAGTGGTCCGGTCCGTCGCGCAGGTGTCAGCCGGCGGTAGTGCTAGTCAGTCGCTGTCGGCTTTGATGGGGTGTATTTCTTGAATCCGGCGCGTTCCATTCCGCGCACTGCTTCCGGATTTCTCATGAATGTATTCCACACATATCCCGTCCGGGCATTTTCCGCCATGACCATGGAAATTCCAGTGTCGATACCGACCACGTCGCTGTCGTACCAGTTCGTCAGCGGATTAAACGCATCAACGAAACCGTATTGCGTCCAGGCACGCTGCCCGTAGCGATTCTTCATCGTTTCCAGCACGCGCACGGCCGGTTGCGGAAGAAACGGCAGCGAACCCGCGGCCGCGCAAGGAACCACGGTGCCATCAATGGGTCCCGTGGCCGGCGGCCCCCCCCATACGACGTAGCCCCTTGCAGAATCCGAAGCGGTGATGCCCCACAGGTTTTCGCTGTAATCAGAAAACTGCGAGTTCAAATCCATGCAGAAACGGCGGTGGACTTCCGTCGCGGTGATCGAATTCTGGAAATAGTCGGTGTACTGGTCGCGTTTGCCGCGAAAATCAAACCATGCTTGTGAATATTGGTGGACGAAGAGAGGCGCAAAAGAGCCTATGTACCGGATGTCGTCGTATTCGAAAGTAACTCTTTTCCAGGCGGTCCAGGTTTCCGCCGGCAAGGGATGAGAGGAAGATCCCAATCCCAACAGATACATCATCATCATTTCGCTGTAGTTGTCCCAGCGGAACTGCAGGAAGCCGCTTTCCGGCGTCCATCCGTGAGGAAGGATGCGCGTGTCTTCGGAAAGCCACGTCCAATCCACGCGGTTGAAGATTTCATACGCCAGGTCGCTGATCTCGGAATGCTGGAAGTGCTGGCGGCACGTAAGCACTCCGCAAAGCAGAATCGCCGTATCAACAGAGGAAACTTCCGAATCCCAGAGTCTCTCGCCCGTGTTCACGTTGGCCCAGTGATAAAAAAATCCCCGATGATTGGGCATTTTCCACAGAAAACGCATGGCGTTGAGCACGCGTTCACGGGCAGCGGCGTGCCCCAGGTACCCGCGCTCATCGCCGATGCAGAGCGCCGTGAGTCCAAATCCCGTCGCGGCGATGCTCCCCAGGTCGCTCTTATCGGGCGACGTCGCGTTGCAGCGGTCCCGAACGATTCCAGTGTACGGATTGGCTTGTTCCCAGAAATACCGGAAATTGGCTTTCTCCATCGCTTCAAGAAGAACCTCGTCAACTTGATAGAAAGGCGAGGCTGTGGGAGCCGCGGCGGGCCGAGGCTTCTGCACGCCCAGGGCCCACGCGGAGGGCAGAATGATGGAAGTGGCCAGAGGAGCGAGCGCACCGGCCCGAACCCCTAGCCTCAAGAGTTCGCGGCGCGAGAGTCTGCCCCATCCTGCTCGTCCATCCCTCATACCATGAATTATAGGGACTATGGAGATGCCGGTGTAGCCCATCCTCGAGGGCATAGCACACTCTTGTACTACCTTTCCCGCCGTTTGCTAAGATTGCCGGTGGGATGAAACTCGCCGGCGGCAACGGGAGGGTTCGTGGTCGGATCGCTGCGTTTCTAGTTTTCGGCGCGGTCCTCGGCATCGCCCTTGCCGCGGTCGCCCTGTACTACGCCCGTAAACCGATTTCCCTCAAGGGCGCGATCATCCAGGAGGAATCCGAAACACGCAAACAATCGCCCATCACGGATGTCGAAGTGGGAGTGACGAACAATCTAGCTCCCGCGGATACGAAATCGGACTTTTCCGGCTTTTTCAGGCTGACCCTGCGTCGCGGCATCAAACGAGGCCGACCAATCGTTCTCCAATTTCGTCATCCGGATTTCCAGCCGGTTGACCTGCCGGTAATCGTGGGAGACAAGCTATACGTTGTGCGCATGACGCCGCTCCATCCAGACGCCGGCGACCAGCCGGGACGTCCCCAAGTCGCGATTTCCAATGTTTTCGTCAGGTATTCGATCGAGACGACTGCGTCGGTGAACGTTGGAGCTGGAGTAACGACATTCCAGGCTGTGAATACCGGGAATGTTCCCTGCGATCATCACTCCGCCTGTTCACCGGACAACAAATGGAAGGCCGCGATCGGTTCGGCGTCTCTCGATGCCGGGCAAGGAAACGTCTTCGGAAATGCGCGCGTGTCCTGCATCGCGGGTCCGTGCCCGTTCACGAAGATTGAATCCGACGAGTTTTCCCACGGGGGACGCAACATCGCCGTGTCGGTTCTGGATTGGTCCGACACAACCACGTTCTTGTTTCAGGCGGAAGTGTTCCGGCAGGAGATCAGCGATATCGTACGGGAATCCTATCCCGTAATTTTTGGCCGCGCGCTGAACTTCAGTTTGCCGGCTGCGGCGGAGGGGCCAAGTCTGGAAGCGGAGCTGAGCGGAACGAATATTGTTTTTCCGCTGGGCCCGGCCCCGAATCTCAGCTGGGCCTCTTGCAACGTCAAAGTTGAGAAGGCTCAAACAAAGAGCTATCGCTGCGAACTCAAAGAAGGATATAGATTCCGCTAGATAGGGCGCCCCTGGCCGATCCGGAAACTGATTGCTGGAGAGGCGCCCATGATTAACCAACGCCGCGATTCAAAGGGGACCTTCACGCCATGAGCGCAGAAGCGCCGCCGCAGAAAGGCTCGGCTCCCATCCGTCCCCAGAATCGCCGATTTGTTTATCTCGCCGCTGCGTTCGCGGGTTTGGGCGGCCTGCTCTTCGGATACGACACGGGCGTCATTTCCGGCGCGGAACTCTTCTTCAAGAATGATTTCTCGCTTTCTGTTTTCGCGCTCGAAGTCATCGTTAGCGGCGTGCTGGCCGGAGCTGCCGCGGGGGCGCTGCTGGGAGGGCGGCTGGCGGACATCTTTGGCCGGCGAACCTTGCTAATTTTCACCGCGCTCATTTTTGCCGCTGGTGCCGTCCTTTGCGCTGCAGCCACATCGCCCACGATATTGATTGTCGGCCGGATCATCGTTGGCTTCGGGATCGGTTTGTCTTCCAGCACGGTCCCCGTGTATATCTCCGAAGTTTCTCCCGCGGATGCACGAGGCTGGACCGTTTCGCTCTTCCAATTGGCGATTACGCTGGGAATTCTGCTCGCTTACATCGTGGACTATGCGTTCGCGAGCGTCCAGGGCTGGCGCTGGATGTTCGGTCTGGCCGTCGTGCCCGCCGCCATATTCGCGTTGGGAATGTTTTTCCTGCCGGAGTCGCCGCGCTGGCTCGCCAAACGCGGACGTCTCGATGCTGCCCGCGCCATACTTTCACGCATCCGGGACACAAGCGATGTAGATGCGGAACTCCAGGAGATCCAGCGCAGCCTGGATCAGGCGCAGGAGCACGGCAACTGGCGGGACCTGCTCAGCGCGCGCCTTCGGCCGGCCCTGATTGTCGGCATCGGCCTCGCGGTCTTTCAGCAGGTCACCGGCATCAACACCGTCATCTACTACGCACCGATGATTGTCCAGTCAGCCGGCATTTCTTCCGCTTCCGGCGCTATTCTCACCACCGCCGGCATCGGCATCGTTAACGTGTTGATGACGATCGTTTCGATGTGGCTCATTGACCGAATTGGCCGCCGGCCGCTTTTGCTGACCGGCATTGCCGGGATGGTCGTAACGCTGGGCGTGCTTGGATGGGCGTTTCACTCCGCGAGCCCCACCGGCGCGCTTTCGTGGATTGCCGTGATTAGCATCATGCTTTATGTCGCATCGTTCGCGATCAGCCTGGGACCCATCTTTTGGCTTTTGATTGCGGAGATCTACCCCCTGAAGGTCCGCAGCTCCACCGAGGGCGTCGCCGCAACCTTCAATTGGGGTTCGAATCTTCTGGTTAGCCTGACGTTTCTGACGCTGTTGCAGGAGATTGGGGCCACTCGGACTTTCTGGCTCTATGGATTGTGCGCCATCGGGGCGTGGCTCTTCTCTTACTATCTTGTTCCGGAAACGAAAGGGCGCACGCTCGAGGAAATCGAAGCGTTCTGGCGAAAGTGATGCGCCTTCAACTGGGTGGGCGCTTGAAAACGATAAGTTTCGCGGTGAATACCTGAACTTCCTCGCCGTTTTGATTTAACGTCGCGTTTCGAACCTTGACGATTCCCTGATTCGGTTTGGAGCGCGACGGCACGATCTCAAGGATTTCGCTTTCCACGTGTAGCGTATCGCCGGGCCGCGTGGGTCTTGGCCACGCGATCTCACCTCCCAGGCCGATCGTTCCGGCTGCGAGCCGGAGTTCGCCGTCCACGATAAGACGCATGGTTGCGGCCGCCGTGTGCCATCCACTGGCTGCGAGCCCGCGAAAAATGCTGTTCTGCGCGGCAGCTTCGTCCAGATGAAACGGTTGCGGATCGAATTCCGCGGCGAATGCCTTGAGGTGCCCCTCATCCATGCGATACGAACCCGTCGTGAATCGCTGGCCGACGGACAGGTCGTCCAGATATAACGCTTTCGTTGGCTCGGGTGCCGGATTCATCTTCACTCCTCCTCGTGCCGGGCTCAATCCTTCAAGGCGTTTGTGATCAATGCTTCCAGTTTTCGATCCAGATCCTTGGCAACCTTGTCCACTTGGGCTGACTTGAACCTGCCAAAAACAGTGGACGGAAGATCGTAGTCAACGTGCGTCAGCTGGTCCTCGCCCACGTAAACGCAAATTCTCAGCGGCGCGTATTCTCCCGCGCGAAGATCCGACTGTGTCATTTCGACAGCGATCAGAGGGTTCCCGATTTCATATTGCCGGTCAAACGCCTTCCTTCCTTTTAATGACAGCAGCTGTCCGTGATCGCGCACGGCAAAAAGCATGAAGCCGCTCGTTCCTTCCATGGCGTGAATCTTTGCTTCCACTTCGGCAGGGTTTGACACATCCTTCATCGTCGCACCAAAGACCGGCGCATCGAATTTCCCCAGCTGTTTTTCGATGGCCGCAGTCACAACATCGAATGATTTCGACGACTTGAAATTGACGTGAGTCGTTGAGCTTACGGTCACCGAACGCACGGGAGGAGCGTCGTCGGCGCCTGAACTTGGAATCGCGGTGAAACCGACGGCCATGAACGTAAAGAGCACCGCAAAGCAGGCAGATGGCATTTCCATTGTGGAGCCTCCTTAGGTAGCCGAATGAATTCTTATGATGCACATCGAGGCGAGCGGTCGCAAGCATCGAATCCGCAAATCCGATAACCGCCATCAATAATTTGAGTTGGACATTAAGTCAGAGCTCTCGCAAACTCCGCCCCTAATTGGAAGTGGCCGTGCAGGTCCTTCGAGCTTTCCTTTCCACGTCGAGTGGGAAGCCCACAGCGAGTCTCTGCTTGGTCTGAGTTTCGCAGGACACACCGTCGTGTCCGTTCCGTAAGCACATCGCATTTCTTATTGGGCCAGAAAGTTAACTGCGAGCGGGCGGGTGTTTTCCTCTCTCGTGAGCGCGGGCTGTTCAATGGCACCGTGCGGGCGAGTCCTATGAAGGAGGATCTTCGATGAATCAGCAGGCGATGTTGGTGGAATTGATTCTTGGAGGGTTTTTTGCCGTGGCGTGCATGCGCACATCGGTACCCGCCGCGCAGGATGGCAAGCTGCACTTCGGCGATTTGCTGCGCCTTCCGGGACGCATCGAAAGGCTGCGCCGCTCGCGATGGCAGTGGTTCTCGATGGTGGCGTTTGTTCTGGTGATACGGATGCAGAAGGGCATGCCGTTGGTTCTCGAGATCACGGTGGCGCTGATGTTTGTGCTGTTTCTCGCGATTCCGACGCGGGCCACGGCCAGGGCAGAGGCCCGTGGATGAAGGATTTGTGGGAAGTCGGAGAATTCGTCCGCAGGATTCGAGCTCGGATGCGGTTCGGCGAGCTCTCCCGGGCGCCCATCCGGCTGCTGCGCCTGGAATTGCGAGGCGATATTGCGCAATGCGACTGGCTGGCGCGTCCTCAGGATGTGTGGGCGGGTACGCTGCCGCGTCACGTTCGGGATCGCGACGCTTCGCTGCAGGCGCTGCAGGATGCCGTGGCTTTGCGCGAGATGCTGTTCGCGGCGCTCCCAGAGGTTCAGAGCGCCGATTTTCGAACTTTTCGACAGGAGGCTCGCGAGCCTCCCGTTTTAATCATCAACGGCACGGTTACGCGGGAAATGCCATCCGTGCCCCGGGTTACTTCCCCCGTCATGAAAGCCAAGCTGTGCGGCTTTCACTTCCAGATGGACGACGGGGTGTTGGAGCCGCTCGCAATGGAGGACGGCGGCGTGCAATTCAAGGTTAGCGCATGACCTTCACGGGTCGAGGAGGAGGTGTTTATGGCAGCAAATAGGGCGCAAGGAAGTTATTACGGGCTATTTCTGGTGGCTTCGACGGTCCTCTGCGCTGGATTTTACGAGTACTCCAGCGGAACGGGGAAGCTGCTACTGGTTGTAGGTGCAATAGGCTTGATCGGAAGTCTATTCGGCATGCTGGGAATTAAGCCGCTCGAGGGGAAAACAGCGTTGAAGTCGAATCCGGCGGCGATGAAGTTAGCCGGAGCCGCCTGCTCGTTGTTGGGATGGGGTATCACGCTGTTCGGGATGCACCTCACTCCGAGTGTCGGCGGGCGCATCGTCCTGGCGCTAGTAGGGATCGGGGTAAGCCTTTTCGGGATCATCGTCATTTTGCCAGCAGCCTTTAACAAGAACGCGGTTTGGAAAAGCTAGATGGTGGCAGCCAACATTCAAACAATCATGGAGCCCATACGATGAACTTAACCAGAGCTAGTAGTCTCCTACTTTGTATTCTCGCAATCGGCTTGGCGGTCGGCGTAGTAGTCCACGCGCAGGCACCCGCTGCGGCCTCTGCTGCCGCGGCTGCGCCTCCTCCTTCGGCCGCCGACGCCCAGCTTGCGGCTGCGGCAGCCAAAGCACCTACGACTGCAGATTTGGCCAAGGGCGATCCGGGCGGCACCATCACCGGAACCATCAATGATGTACCAGCCGCCGACTCCACAAAGGGCGTGACACTGCCCGATGTGGCTAACCAGGTGGGCCAGAATAAAATCGCGGCCAACTTTATCTGGACACTGGTTACGGGATTCCTCGTCATGTTCATGCAGGCAGGATTTGCGATGGTCGAATCGGGCCTTTGCCGTGTAAAGAACGCAAACCACACGTACATGATGAACTTCATGGTGTACGCGTGCGGGTTGTTCTCCTATTGGATCATGGGCTTTGCGGTTCAAATGGGCGGCGCGGCCGGCAACGGGAACCTGGGTGGCCTCAATTCCCTCACGGGCGAACACACCATGTCGCTTTTCGGGAAGACCTGGGGTCTTTTCGGCGCTGCCGGGTTCTTCCTCTCCGGGCACACCTATGACGTCGGCGTCATGGTGATTTTCCTGTTTGAAATGGTGTTCATGGACACCGCCCTCACGATCGTCACCGGAGCCTGCGCGGAACGCTGGAAATTCCTGGCGTTTTGCGTCTCTTCGTCGATCATGGGCGCCATTACCTACCCGTTGTATGGCAACTGGGCTTGGGGCGGCGGCTGGCTTTCGCAGCTGGGCACCAATAACCAGTTGGGCAAGGGTTACTGCGACTTCGCCGGCTCCGGCGTAGTGCACGCGGTCGGAGGCATTACGGCGCTTGCCGTGACTTTCATCATCGGCCCGCGGATTGGAAAGTTCAACCGCGACGGCTCGAGCAACCCGATCATCGGTCACGACATTTCGGCCGTGCTGATCGGCTGCTTCATCCTCGCATTCGGCTGGTTCGGGTTCAACCCCGGCAGCACGCTGGGCGCATCCGCAGCAGGTAACCTGCGGATCGGGACCATCGCCGTGGATACCATGCTGGCTGGCTGCACCGGCACATTTGGCGCTTTGCTCTTCATGTGGATGAAGAACGGCAAGGTTGACGCTTCGATGTGCGGCAACGGTCTGCTGGCCGGCTTGGTCGCGATCACGGCGCCCAGCGGCTTCGTCAGCTCGGTCGGTGCCTGCATCATCGGCCTTGTCGCAGGCGTCTTGGTCTGCCTCAGCTGTGCCTTCATCGAAAGCGTAATGAAGGTTGACGATCCGGTCGGCGCAATCTCCGTTCACGGAACGTGCGGCCTATGGGGCGTACTTTCCGTCGGTCTGCTAGCTGATGGAACCAGCAACTACGGCGGTTCATGGAACGGCGTGACGGGTTCGGTCACCGGTTTGTTCTACGGTGATGCCACCCAGCTTGCCGCACAACTCGTCGGCATTTCCACGCTGATCGGGTTTGTGTTCACGCTCAGCTTCCTCATTAACCTCGTTGTTGAAATCTTCGTTGGCCAACGGGTTTCAATCGAGACAGAAGTAGCAGGTCTGGATCTTCCGGAAATGGGCCAGCTCGGATACCCCGAGTTCGTCTTCAGGCCGGAGCCGGACTTTATCCTGCAGGCGAATAAGGAGGCGATGGCCGCATAACTCGGTTCAGTTATGGAAACCATGATGGCAAGGCGCGAGATTCGGGGCGCCTTGCCATCGTGTTCTCAGGGGCAGTTCCATAGCGCAACCAGTCCGGCGCCATTACGAACATGAACAAGACAACTGAAACCAACATCGTGCGGGCAAATCAGAATTCCGCGGAAGTACAGCCCGCGCCTGCCATGCCCGCGCCGCTTTCTCTTGTAGGTGTCCCCGCGCATACACACGGCATGCTACTGCGCATGTTCGCCGATCCGCTCGTGCTCGCGAAGGAAGAGAAGGCCGAGATCGTGAAGCAATTGCGCGAGTGCGTCGCGTTGCACCCCAAAGATGCGAACTTGCGCGTGGTGCTAGGAATGGCACTCTCCGTGAATCTGGATGTACAACAAGCGATGGAAGAGCTTGGCGAGGCAGTCGCTCTTGATCCAAATAGCTTCATCGCCCACATGAAGATGGGCGAGCTGTGGATGCGGCTCCGGGTCTGCACGAAGGCTCAGGATCATACGCGCTATGCGGCCACGCTCGCGCAGAATATGGCGCAGGCGGAAATGGCGCGCCGCCAGGCGACCACATTGCGGACCATGCTGCGGGAGGGAGTCGAGCGCGACGGCTACAGAACTCCCTGGTTCTCGATCGCTCGCGTCCGGCGGTTCTGGAATAGGAACCGGAATAAAGCCGACGCTCTGGCCACGGTGGACATCGTCTAGCAATGTCATCGGCCCTGCAGCTCGCGCTGTTGATCGCCGTCCTGATCCCCGCTTGTAAATTGGCAGGCTCTCTATGCAGCCGGTTCGGTATTCCACCGATTCTTGGTGAACTTCTGGTCGGCGTCGGGCTCGGACCGGGCGCCATCAACTTGCTGCACTGGCGGCTATTTGAAGGCGGCCAGGCAACCGGGGCGCTGCTCCTTCTTGCTCAAATCGGCGCATTGGTGTTGATGTTCATCGCTGGAGTTGAAACCGACATTGACCGCATGAAGGAAGCGAGCGTGACGGCATTTGTGGTGGCGCTCTCCGGCGTCATCTGGCCGTTCTTTTTGGGCGCTGGAATCGGACATCTCCTCGGCCTTTCGTGGAAGACAGCATGTTTCATGGGTGGCGCGCTGACCGCCACCAGCGTCTCCATTTCCGCGCGCACGCTAATGGACGCCGGCCGCATGGCCTCGACGGAGGGCACCATCATTTTAGGTGCCGCTGTCATTGACGACGTCATGGGTCTCTTTGTTCTCGCGTTGCTCGCAGCGTCGACCGCAGTGAAGGGGCAGGCATTTGGACTGGCGCCGATGGCCAGCGCCTGGCTGCAGGAGCGCGTTGCTCCGGCGGCTGCCCATCCGCTGGTTATCCAGATGACGATGCTCAGCGTTTGCGTTGCATTGTTTTTCGTCGCCGGGTACGCGTTGGCCAAGCGCTGGCTCGATCCGCTGATTCTCCAGATGCGCAAGCTCACGGCCACGGAGGCAGTCCCTGCCTGCGTGCTCGGACTGGTGATGGTCTACGCAATTTCGGCCGAGTGGCTCGGCAGCGTGGCCGGCATTACCGGCGCCTACCTGCTGGGATACGTATTCGCCGGGTCGCAGTTCAAGGCGGATGTGGAGCGGAGCTTTTATGCGATGGGCCACGGACTTCTGATTCCCCTCTTCTTCGTCTCAATCGGTCTTTCGAGCGACTATCGCGCTCTCTCTGGACACTGGACGTTGATGCTGCTCATACTCTTGGTCGCGGTGGTCGGCAAAGTAGTCGGCTGCGGCTTTGCAGCGCTCGCCTCCGGGTTGGATTGGGTGCGCAGTCTACGAATCGGCTGCGGCATGATGTCGCGTGGTGAGGTCGGCCTGATCGTCACGGCGATGGGAGCCGCGACGGGAATTTTCGGGCGAACCGAAGTGGCAGTGATGGTCACAGTCGTTCTGCTGACGACGCTGCTGACGCCGCTCGCCCTGCGTGGGGCGTTTGACCTGAAGTCGCAGCAGGATTTCGAAGAGGGGATCGAAGACCCAAAGCCGAAGATGCCCGCAATCAACGGACAGGCATCCGCTTCCCTGCGCGTCGGGCCCCCTGGAAGCGGGAGTCCGCCCGGTCAATCCAGCTTCAGCGTAATGACGCCTAGCGGAACGAGCCTGCTTGCTTTTGAGGCCAACGATGCAGCATCTGGCTTCACCTCGTAACGTTGAGACGCGGCGGCCCCGCGAATAAGGATTCGAAATTAAACCCGGCGACCAACTCGATCACTACAGGATTGAAAGTATCGTTTCCCGCAGCCGTGTGGCCACGGTTTACCGCGCGACCGACCTCCAGTCAGGACGAACGGTAGCGATTAAGCTTCCCCACCCGGAGATGGACGGCGACCAGATCTTCGCCCAGCGCTTTCAGCGCGAGCAGGAGATCGGCAAACATTTCGATCACCCGGGCATCATGAAGGTGTTCGCCGACAATCACCGCTCGCAGAACTACATGGTGACGGAGTGGGCCGAAGGCAAGCTGCTCAGTCAGATTCTCAGCGAGGAGAAAAAGCTGCCGCCCGAGCGGGCCGTCAAGATCGCACTCGGCATCTGCCAGGCTTTGGGCTATATCCACAACCATGGGATCGTGCACCGCGACCTCAAACCGGAACACGTGATGGTTGATTCCGAGGATCACATCAAGCTTGTGGACTTCGGCCTCGCGGGGCAAACTGGCGCGGCGCGGATAACGTTCGCAAATATCTCTCAATTCACCAGTTCACCTGAGTACATTTCTCCGGAACAGGTGACGGGAAAGCGCGGCGATGGCCGCAGCGACCTCTACGCACTCGGGGTGATGCTTTACGAGATGGTGACCGGACGGGCCCCGTTCACAGGGGCCAACGCTTATGCCATCATGAACGACCGCCTCCTGAGGTACCCCGTCCCGCCGCGCGAAATCGACCGCTCCATATCGCCTCAGCTGCAGGAAGTGATCTATCGGGCGCTCGAACGGGAACCTCAGAATCGCTACGCCAATGCCCACGATTTCGCGTTCGATCTCGAGCATCTCGACCAGGTCGGCGTCGCCGAACGCCCCGAACTGCAAAACTGGAAGAAGCCAGGGATGGCTGTGTCACGAAGAATCGCGCTGTACGCTGCGATGATTCTGCTACCGCTGATCATTTTTGCGTTGCTGCTTTATTTCGCTCGGCGCTAGGCGATTATGCGGCCGGACTATTTCCGGTGAATCTGCAGGATTACGGGCGGCGGATCTTCGAGGTAGAGTTGCTCGACCAGCGCGGCGCGGCGGTCGAGCACCGCTCGTTGATTGAACGAGCCTTTGTCGGTGATTTCGCCGGCATCGAGCGACGGCGGTTCCCCCAGGAGCACAGCGCGCGTCACTCGATTCGAGCTGCCCGTGGATTCCGCCGCAAGACTCGTGAGCAGCGACTGGAATCGCGCGCGCACTGCGGGATGCGCCAGGATTTCGGCGGTCGCGTCCGGCGGCAGCTCAGGGCAGAGAGTGCGGCACGCGTCCACATCGGGGAAAATTAGCGCGGCGATATAATCGCGATCGAGACCGGCAAGCACGACGTCGCGGACGAAGGGTGCGCAGCGCGCGATGATCCGGGCCCGGAGCGGGCCGACGCTCACCCACGTGCCATTGCCAAGCTTAAAGTCTTCAGTGAGGCGTCCATCGAATAGCAGCCCCTTGTTGATGTCGTTCGGGTCAATCATCAGTACCGCGTCTCCGAACGAGTAGAAGCCTTCGGCGTCGAAAACCTTTTGCGTCAATTCATCCTGCCGCCAGTATCCCGGAGTGATGTTGGGACCGCGCACCCGCGCCTCGAGCTTGCTTCCGCTAGGCACGATTTTCAATTCCACGCCGGGCACAGGAATCCCGATCGTGCCCGCGCGGTCGGTTTCCCACGTCGTTTGCATCGCCATTGGGGACGTCTCCGTCGAGCCCAGGCCAGTCGCCATGATGATACGCTCGCCGCAAGTTTCAAACGCCAGCTCGCGGTACGCATCCCATACGGGCTGCGACAGGCCCGCACCGGCATAAAACATCAGGCCAAGGCGGCGAAAGAAATTTTCCCGAAGGGCGCGATCCGCGCGCAAGAATGGCAGCAAATCTTCGTAGCCCTTGGGGACGTTGAAATATACGGTCGTGGAGATTTCGCGCAGGTTGCGAACCGTCCTCTCCATCGAACCGGGACCGGGCCGGCCGTCATCAATGTAAAAGGTCCCGCCGTTATATAGCGCAATTCCAACGTCGTGGTTTCCGCCGAAAGTGTGATTCCAGGGCAGCCAGTCCACGATCACCGGGGGATCGTCCTCGAGAAAACCGAATATCTGAGCGATCATCTGCTGGTTGCTGCAGATCATGCGGTGAGTATTCACCACCGCTTTAGGCATGGCCGTGGATCCGGATGTGAAAAGAAATTTGGCCACGCCGTCGGGAACGATTTTCTCGTGAGCGGCAGCGACGCCCGGCGTTGGAGTCGTCTCCAGCAGATCGGCGAAGGCGCCTGCCTTGCGGCGGTCCGGTGGCGCGGTCGTGGTGACGACCTCGACGTGTTCGCCGACCGCGGCTTCGATCGCCGGGGCGTATCGAATACCGTCTGAAGCGAAAACCAGTCCCGGCGTCAGGATTTTCAAGGTGTGGCGCAGCTTGCCGAAATCCTTGGAGACGAGCGAATAGGCTGGGGAAAGAGGCCCCGTGGGAATTCCGACGTGCTGGCCGGCAAGAGTGAGCAGGAAATGTTCCAGATCGTTTTCCGAGAGAATCGCCACGGGCCGGTCGGCCGAGAGTCCGCGGTCGAGCAGCGCTTGGCCAATGCTTTCAACCGACCGCAACACCTGCGCGTAAGTCAGCCGCCGCCATTCTCCGTCCGAGCCGCGCTTCGCTATGCAGGTTTTCCCGGGAGAGAGTTTCGCCCAGTGGATCAAACGGTCGGTCAGAACCTTGGGATAAGCACGAAGCGCTTCCTCCGGTTTGACAAGAAGTATGCCGCCGGGAAGGCGCTCGAGCGACGCGCCAGAAGTCCGCATACGCACCTGGCGCACGCCTGCTTCGGCGGTGCCTCGCCCCGCTGGATGTTTCGGATCGCTCATCGCAATCGTATATTTTCCCATACTTTGTTCAGGCGCTCCATGTCCGCAGCGGCCGGAACGTCGCCCGCAGTAGTCACGACTGCCGTCCGCGGACCCGACACGATTTGACGAATGCTCTCCTCAAGCTTCGCGCCGCCGGAATCTCCGGGCTCGAACGCCTCCAGCGGCAGAGCGACGCCAAAACCAGAAGGCAGCTCGCGCGCTGAGGCGTCGAGCACCGGACAGACCACGCATTCCCAATGTCGCTGCACGATCGCTTCGTGATTTGCGGCGGCCGCGCTTCCACCGGGCAGCAACAGGACCGGGAGCGCCTGATAAAACCGAATGATGTTGATCGTGGTAGCGAGTCGCGAGGCCCAGCCCGATGCATCTTCAGCCGAAAGCGGAGGCAGCGCTTCCTCGCGGATGAAGATTACTCCAGCTCCCGCTTCCAGCAATGCCTTGGCGACGGCCGAGATCGCTGCGCTCGCGAGATCGATAGCCGAAGAAATTCCCGGCGCGCGCAGCACGTCGTTGCTCTCCAGTTGGGTGAGCAGCGCGGCGAGTGTGAATGGGCCGCTGATGCCCGCCATGAGAAGGCAATCGTCTCGCAGCACGGTCTTGAGCCGGCGGATCACTTCGACCGCGACGCCAACCCGTCCGCTCTTCGCCGCTTCCTCAGGTGGGCGAAGCCCATCGGGCAAATGGCCCACCGCCGCGGGTCGCGGCCAGTGAAGTGATGGAGGGCGATCTTCCGCTTCCCATCGCACGGCGCCGCCCAAGGCCTCCGATTCGAGCAGCGGATCGAAGTAACACGTGACGCCATCGGCGCGCAGGCGGCCCCGTATTTGCCGGAGTGCGTTCGAGATTTTTGTCGGATTGGTGAGAAACGCCGGAAGCGGCACGTTTTCGACGCGCGCTCCGTGAGAGAACACGATCGGCAAGTAAAGCGGACGCGGCGGCGCGGTCCCCTGCAACAATCCCTGGACCAACTGGCGAGGAGTTGGCGTCTCAGGCATTTCCGGCTATCGGATAATTGGCCCGGTAGGTTTGGCGTCTGGCCATGAGCCGTACCACTGCAGGATTTCTTTCGGCGGGCTCAGTTTATTCCATTCCTTTTCGAATTCGCTGAAAGACTTCCCGCGAGCAAGCCGCGCGCGCCTTTCCTCGTCCCGGAGCTGCTTCGTTTTTTCGGCGTCGAGCTTTCGGCGCTCGGGATCGTATGCAATCCGGTAGATATTTCGCGCGGTCCATTCCGAGATGATCTGCTTGCGAAGGTCATCGAGAACCTCGCTGGGCTCGCGTTCGAGCGGATCTCCATAACCGGGCCCGCCGCCGCTGAATCCGAAAAGAAGATCGCCCTCCTCATACGGTTTGGGCGTCCGCGCAACCAGTTCGTAGTTCCAGTCACCATGGACGGACTGGCGCTCGAGAATGTCGCGATTGTCGAGCGAGAGTTGCGGATTTCCATCAGCCATTTGCTTCATCAAATCGGAATGGCGGATGCTGATGCCGGGAATCGGCGAGGACGCGTATCCGCCAAAGAGCGGCTGGCCAAGAGGCACCTTGCTGCCGTTGCCCATGCACATGGAAATAACTTCGGGAACCTTGTGGACCATCCAGTGCTGCACACCGCCCGATCCTCCGCGATGAAATCCTGGGCCGCTGGAATCCTTCCAGTGCTGGGATAGCGTGACGGTCACGGGCAGCTCGCTTTCGACCTGCTCGGAATCGGGCGCGCGGCCGAAAGCGCACCACGCGAAGCCGTAGGAATCCATACCGTCCGCGGCGGACCGGCCGCCCTGGCCCATGGTGTTCAATGCGAATGACAGCACGTCCGAATACGCAAGCTTCCACTGTGACAGGCCCGCGCAAATCTGCGCCGTGTGCTGGCTGCCGGGAGGCGCGGCGACCTGCCGCCAGAGCGCGCCATTGGAAAAAATCATTTTCGCGAAGGCGTTCTGGGTGGCGTTGCGAGTCTGCATGGCGATGTAGACGCAGCAACTCGTCGCCGCCATTTTGTCGGGGTACATGATGCTGCCCTCGGGGAAAATGAAATCAATCGGCGCGAACGTCGAGCTGCAAATGGGAAGATCGTGGAACATGTATTCGTACATGAAATTCGCGACGTGGCCGACGACGGCTTGCGGGTGCACGTTGTACGACGACGGATTCTCGGGCGACGTTCCGTGGAAATCGAAGGTGATTCGGTCGCCCTTCTTCGTCAGGGTGAGATAACAGGAGCGCACCAGGGCGGGCGTCATGCCGATCGCATCGTTGAAAGCGATCGAGCGAAATTTTCCGTCGGGGAGATCGCGAATCTTCTTCCGCGCTCCGGCCTCTGCGGTGTCGGACATTTTGCGGAACAGGCCGGTGACGAACTCCGGCCCGCGCTTTTCCGCGAGCTCAAGCACCCTCACGCGAACCCGGTCCGCGGTGGTACAGCGCGCGCGCAGGTCCGAAATGAACATGGCCGGCGCCCGCATCCCGTACGCGGAATACATTTCCAGGAAGTCGTTGCGGATCTCGAAATTCTCCGCGATCTTCATGGGCGGCAGGTTAAGGCCTTCTTCGAAGCGCGATTTCGCGCTCACGGGCATCCCCCCCGGCTCGATCGCTCCGGTTTCCGTGGTGTGCAGCGCGGCGGAACCCCACGCCAGCAGCTTGCCCTTGTGAAATATCGGCATCAGCGCGACTTGATCGGGATTGTGAATGCCGCCGTAGAGCGCGTCGTTGGTGTACCAGATGTCTCCGTCCTTAATTCCGGGGTTCTGTTGGTAATACTTTTGAATGAACTTGATGATGATCGGCTGGATGATCGCGTGCAGGTAGGTGCCGCACGACGCGTTGATCAGGTCACCGTTTGCCGTAAAGATGGCGACCATCGAGTCGCCGGAGACGCCGAAATAGCTGCGCGAGGAGCGCACAAATACTTCCATGGCTTCATCCAGGATGTCGTTGGTGACCTGCACTCCGATTTCGTAGTCGCCCTGCGGAACCTTGGCGGCGCATTCAATTTCGTACGGCGTGGCCGGCGCGGGTTTCAGCCACTCCAGTTTTTCCGCGAGTGTCGGGATAGGCATAACTCTCCTTCGATGCTTGAAAAGACTTACGCTTCCAGAATACCGAGACCTCGCTCGTCAATCGAAAGCCTCATGAGCGGAGGCACCACGATCGTTGTGTATTCGCCCTCGACTACCGCCGGTCCCTCGATCACATTACCGGGGCGCAACGATTCGTACGTGAAAATCGAGGTCGGGCGGTAAGCTTTCTCTTCCGGCCAATACGCCGGGCGCTCGCCCTTGCGCGCCGCGGAAGGATCGCGTCCCTCAAGCGGCGATTTCGGCAAGTCAACTTTCGGCGTGGTCACGATGGCCTTCAGAATAAAGCTCTCGATGAAAATGCCGCCCTCGGGATTCACCACAAACGGGCTAAACGCCTCGCTGAATTCCTTGTTGAACGCGTCGCAGATGGCGCGGACATCTTCGGCAGAATGAATCGACATCCGCGGCGAAAGTGCGCGTTTCACGTGGAACTGTCCGCCGTACAGCATGTCCAGCTCCAGCACGAATGCGGCTTTCGACGGATCGACGCCATCCGCGATCAGGTCCCTTCGCGCCTGCTTCACCAGCGCCTCGACCGCATCGTTGTAAACTGCGTATTCTTTCGTGATCTGCTGCTCGCCTGGAGTCATGAGCGTGAGTTTCTTCGAGGCTTCGTACACGTGCATGATGTCCATCGTGGACGAGCCGTACGCGCAGAAAACCGGTGAAAACGGGAACATCACCGCTTTGCGAATGTCGCCCTTGAAGCCTTCGGCGTGCGTGGCGCCCGCGCCGCCTCCAACAAACAAAATGAAATCTTCCGGGCTGTAACCGCGCAGGTGCACTTCCTTCATGATCGCGGAGGACATGTTGCCGTTGACGATCTTGCGGATGAGCGCCGCGCCTTCTTCCACGCTGATGCCCAGGGGTTTGGCAATCTTGTCGCGGATCGCCTGAATCGCGCGGTTCTTGTCGAGCCGCATCTTCCCGCCGAAATAATAGTCCGGATTGATGTAGCCGAGGACGACGTCCGCGTCCGTGACTGTCGGTTCCGTTCCGCCGAGGTTGAAGCACGCCGGACCCGGCATCGAGCCGGCGCTTCGCGGGCCGACCTGCACGCGATTTTGCAGCAGCTTGTTAATGTACGCGATGGAACCGCCGCCGGCGCCGATGGAAAGCGTCTTGATCATCGTGATGCCGACCATCCAGCGGTCAATGATCGGCCGGAAATCATAGCTGCGTACGCTGTCCTTCACCACCAGCCCCACATCGAAGCTCGTGCCGCCCATGTCTGTCATCACCACGTTCTGGTAGCCGAGTGATTTCGCGACGTGATGCGCGCCCATCAAGCCCGACACCGGTCCGCTGTTGAATGTCCGGCTGGCCGACGTGCGAAACACCTCGGCGATACCGCCGGAGCTTTGAATCATCAGCAGAGGCTTTTTGTAGCCGCGCTCGCGGAGCTTGTCCCACATGGCGGAGAGCTCGATCTGCATCGAGCGCTGGAGATAGGCGTCGAGAATTGCGGCGAGCGTGCGCTCGTATTCGCCGAGCTTGCCGACCACCTGCCCGGCCAGCACCACCGGCATATAGCCGATGTGAAATTCCTTGTATTCGTCGCGGATGATTTCCTTCACGCGCCGTTCGTTAACCGGATTCAGAAATCCCCACAGGAGCGACACGACGAAGCCGCGCGCGCCGCGATTCACCAGATAGCGGACCTTTTCGCGGACGTTTTTCTCATCCAGCGGGCGAATCACATTGCCGCGCGAGTCCACGCGCTCCTTGACTCCCACAATCAGCTCGCGGGGAATCAGCGGATCGGGTTTGAACTGGATCGCCAGATTCCTGCGCTCCTGGACGCGCGTGCCGTCAATCCACTGCGCCCCCCGGCCGATCAAGACGACGTCTTCGTGGCCCTCCGTGGTGATCAACGCCAATCGCGGTCCCTTCCGTTCAATCAGCCGGTTCATAGCGATCGTGGTCGAGTACCGGATCATGTCCACTGCTGGCAAAAGCTCCTCAATCTTCAATCCCAGCGTGGCCGCGCCTTCCTCGATCACGCGCGAAAAGCAGACGGAAAGATCGTAGGGGGTCGTCGGCACCTTTTTGATCAGGGCCTTGCCTTTGAAATTCAGGACCAGGTCGGTGAATGTCCCGCCGACGTCTATATCAATCGAGTTCATTCGGCGGCCTCGAGACGATTCTCACGGATCACGAAATCACCTTTGCGCAAGCGTTCCTTCAGGCTGTCCATGTCAATTTCGATGTCGTGAGTGATGGGATGCCCCGGCGGCAGGTATTCTGTTTCGATCTGCGTTCCGCAGCCCGGGCAATAGCATTCCACAATGCGGATCCAGAGCGGATCGGGCGAAAAATTGAAATCGGCCGAAACCACGCGCGGATGGATTTCCCGCGGGTCGCGTTCGTGCATCAGGCAGCCCCTCTTATAATTCTCTCGCGCCGGGCCCAGCACGCGGCCGCAACGGTTGCACATCCATTCTTCGCGGTTGATATCCAGGTCGAGATATTCAGTAACGCGAATCCGGCTCTGCGTTTCAGGCGACATATTCACCTTCCTATGCCCGGCTCAGCTTTCCGTTTCCATATCCATCCATAACCAGCGCCCAGCCCTCGGGAACAAAGTACGTGGTATTCAGACCTTCGAGCACCGCGCATCCTTCGACGCGGTTGCCCGGCCGCAGCGATTCCCAGCGGTATATCTGCGCCTCTCCGCCGCGGCTACCCCAGAAAACCTGCCGCTTGCCCACACGCGCATGTGATGAATCAGGGCCTTCCGATGCGCGCTCCACAAGCCGCGGCTTGGACATTTCCTTCCTTACGCGCAAGCGGAAGAGGTCGAGAGAAATTGCGCCGCGCGGCGATCCCGGCGCGTTTTCGAGGGCGGCCTGCAAATCCTTGGCGGAGCGCAGCGACGATTCGGCAACCGCGACAGGAACCGAATGGCGGCCTTTTCCCGTAACCTCAAATTCCAGGCCGTAGCTCAGCCGCTCCGGGCGGATTCCCTCGCCGAGCAGGTCCTGGGTTCCTTCCGCTTTCATCTCGTCGAGCATCGTGCGAATCCGGGCAACGTTGTCGTCCGAAATCGCCGGCTCAGGCAACGCCCGCTCGTACACGTGGCAGATATCGGAAACGGACGAGCCGAATGCGCTGAATACCGGGCCGAGCGAGAACACATACACGGAATTCAGCCCTGCCTTTTCGGCCACGCTGCAGGCAAAAAGCCCGCCGTTTCCTCCATAGGCAAAGAGCGCATGCTTCGAGAGGTCCTGCTGAAGCTCGGCCTGCGTGCCCGCGATAACACCAGCAACCATTTCGAATGCGCGCCCGATCGCGAGCCTGCACGCTTCCTCGGTGGAAAGCTTCAGGGGCTTCGCCACCGAATCCTCAATCGTTTTGCGGGCCAGCTCGCAGTCAATCTGTTTCGTTCCGCCGAGAAAATAATCCGGATTGATGAGTCCCGCAGCGACGAATGCATCGGTGAGCGTGGGCTGGTCGCCGCCCAGGCCGTAGCACGCCGGTCCCGGGTACGATCCCATGCTCTCAGGGCCCAACTGAACGGATGCTCTCGCGCCGGCCAGGGGTTTCACCACACTGCCGCCGCCGAGCGCGATCGAGCGCAAATAGGGAAGTGAGAGCTCCACGGGAATGCCAAACAGGTCGGACGGCTTCCGGTATATCGGCTCACCACCCGCGAGCAGGCTGATTTTCGCTGTCGTGCCGCCCACATCCATCGCGACCACATCCTTCAGGCCGTACGCTTTCGCCAGGTGCGCGCTGCCGAGAATTCCGAGCACGGGCCCTGATTCGAGAGTGTCAATCGCGCGCGTTTTCGCGATGCCGGCGACGCCGCCGTTGATATGGCTTACGAGAAACGTTCCTTCATAGCGCGAGACATCACGCAGATCGTCTTCCGCCTTAAATAAGGTGGCGGCCAGCGCGCCGTGCGTATAGGCATTGATCACCGCGCAGTACGCGCGCGTGCGATCGTCGGCGCTTTTCGAAATATCGCTTCCGGCGAGCACGGGGACAGAGCCAAGAAAATGATCGGGATACTGTTGATCGATGACGCGCTTCCATGCGATTTCGCGGTCGGGATGCCGGTGCGCGCCCGCCAGGCTGATGCAAATCCGGCGCACGCCGCTTTCCAGAAGCACGCGTGCCGCGTTCATGATCGTGGATTCAGTCGCGGCGCCATCCATGCCGATCACGTCGCGGGATGTCAGCAGTCTGTTCAGGATCCCGCTCTGAGCCTCGCTGCCGTACAAATTGTTCTCATGGCCCTTGGAGACGACCAATCCGATGCGCGGCCCGCGCAACTCCGCGAGGACGTTCGAGGTAATCGTGGTGGACCAGCGGATCAGCTCGACGTTCTCGAGAAATGCAGCCGTATCGGGAAAATTCAGCTGCGCGGCTCCCTGCGCAAGGCAGTCGAACAGGCATACGGTCAGATCGTGCGGCGTCGTATCAACTTTCACGCAGGTTACGCTATCGCCGCCGGTAAAAAGTCCATCGGTCAGCGTCCCGCCCACATCAATATCAACGGTCCACACGAAGCCCACCCACCCTTCGCCGTCCCAAACCTTAAATGCGAGACGCCATTGAATCATTACCTCGCGGGTTATTCAACTCACGACGGGTTTTTCAGCTGGCTACCGCTGGGCGCTTGTTTCATTTTGTGAGAGGGGGCAAGACTTGTCGGGAGATCGCGGAGGTCGGAACGCCCGGCTTCGAATCGCCGGCGGGCGCATTCCCGGCGAGTGGACTCGGTGCGATAAATTTACTTTCCCAATTCTTTTCTGACGATCCGCGCGCCTTCGACCATCGCGCGCAACTTGGCGAAAGCAATATCGCGGGGTAGGTGGAAAAGTCCACAATCCGGGAGAACGTACAGCTTCTCCGGCGGCACAACTTTCATCGTCTTGCGTATTCGCTCCGCGACGATGTCCGGTGTCTCGACGGAATTATCCTTCACGTCGATCACTCCCGCGCCCAATTCAAATGGCACCTTGAATTCGCGGAAGAGATCCAGGTCCTCGCCACCGCGCCTCGCAAATTCCAGGCTCAGGGAATTCACCTTTGCGTCCAGAATCGCCGGGAACAAATACCGGTAGCTTCCTTCCCAGGAAGGTTTTCCGTACCGGTTTCCGTAACAGATGTGAACGGCGATCTTCGCCTGGACTCCTTCGACCAAAATATTCAGCACTTTGACGCCCCAGCTGATGTCTTCCGGGAACCCGGAATAGTAGGGCTCATCGATTTGAATGAATTTCGCGCCCGCCTTGACCAGCTCCTTCAGTTCCATGTTCATCACCCGGGCGATGTCCGTCGCCAGAGCTTCTTCGGTCGGGTAGTGTTTGTTGCGGACCCGCTTGCACAGCGAGTGCGGTCCCGTGATGCAGATCTTCGCTGCCCGCTCCGTGTTTGCCAGCAGAAATCGGAAGTCTTCCACGAGGCCCACCGCGGCCATCGGAATCTTTCCGAGCACTTCGCTATCGTAAAAATCGTAGTAGAACTTTTTCGACGAGCGGTCAATCTGAATCCCCGGCAGTCGCTCGACGAAGTAGTCAATCATATTGTCGCGGCGGAGTTCTCCGTCGGTCACAATATCGAGGCCGGCCATCTCCTGATCCTTGATCGCGGAGCGGACCGCCGCGTCGTGTATCTCGTCCAAATCGTGGCGGCTGATTCGCCGGGCGAAGTAATCGGTCTTGAGCCGTTCGAGCCAGCCCGGCATCGAATAGCTGCCAACCATCGTCGTGGGAAGAATAGGAAGCGTCATAAGCCTTACTCCCGTCGTGTCGTATACAGCACCGAGGTCTTTGATCCCGGCCGATATTTGAATGGCGCGAAGTGCAAGTCGTAACCGGCGCGTTCGGCGACCTCGCGCAAAAGGGCGCCGTTAACCCAGTTCACGATGGACCCGTCCAATTTCCCCGGGCCATGAAACCCCATGCTGTAGTCCTGCAGATCGGTGACGAAAATATCTTGCACCTGCAGATATCCGCGCGGATGCAGCAGCGGCAGCGTATTGCGAAAGCTTTCGAGCGCTCCCGGGCTTAGGTGAAATCGCAGATCGTTTGGCGCATTTCGGAGTATATCTTCCATGTGCGCGGAACTGAGGCCGGCGGGGAACGAAGCGTCCGGCATATCCACCGCGTCCACCAGCTTTTCTTCGGTGCGCATCGCCTTCCACAATTCCATCCAGAAGATCATACCCTTGGCGCGGTCCGGCAAGGCCACCGCGCCGACTTCGAGGAGCCGATTCGCGATTTTCGGTATGTCCTCGATGGCCACGTCACACGCTCTGCTGATCCGCGCGGCATCCGCTGGAGGCAGATAGGCGCGCGATTGCACCCAATAAATGCGGTTGTCGCGCCACACGACTTCCTCGTCCGGCAAGTTGTCATACATATTGGTCGAGTGAACGTGGAGCACCTTATGGCGCAGAAAGGAAAGCGTTCTGATCGGGTCAAGCGCATCGATGGCGATAAAGCTGCACAAGTCGATGTGCTTCTTGACCGCGGGCCGGGAATACTCGAGCGTCGCAAGCGAGTAGTCGCCCAGCAGAAATCGCAATCGCGGGTAGTAGTTGGATCCGCGCTCCTGATCGAAGACGCAAAAACTATCCAGCCAGAGGGCAGCGTGCTTCCCCGATCCGACTCCGATTTCCAATATGAAAATCTCCGGCGGTAATCGGTTCTGGCCCTCCAGGTCCTTCAGCAGCTTCCAGAATTCAGCAACAGAATCCGCGACGGACTGCGCCTGGTTGCCGTCCGATTGTCCGCCGGGCAGAGCCTGGTCGTAGGCCTTGCCCGTGACTCTTTCCCAATCTTTTAGACGCTGCCAATACAGCCGGTTGAACTCCCAAACGATGCTCGTGCGAAACGAGCGAAAATCCTCGAAATAAACGCGTCCCGATTCCTCGCCCGGCTTCGCCGGACCAATGGCTGCTTGCAGCAATCCCCGGAGCGCGCCCGGCGCCACTTGCCTCGAATCGATGCGAATCTCCATGGGAGCGGCGCTTCCTCCATGTTCATCGCCACCTTGCATCACGGTGACGGCTTCGCGGAAATTCTGCTTGTATTGGAGCCAGTCGAGGTGAATCTCCAGCCGCGCGAATTGCGCCGGCTGTATGTGTCCTTCTTCGAGAAGCGACAAAACCGTTTCGACAACGTCGCTGGTAGTCGCGGGGGCGGAATCTTTCCGAGTGTAATTGAGATGCAGGTTCACTGTTTGGGCCTGGAGATTCCCGTGTGCCGCTCAGCCCCACACTTTGCGAGCGGTGTCCACCACGAGACGCAGCTTAGCCCACTGCTCGTCTTCGGTCAGCAAATTTCCTTCGTCGCCGGGCACATTCGGGGGAAGCGCGGCCTTTAGTGCCAAACTCGCCGCGCCGTGTCCACCACCAGCTTCAATTTGGCCCATTGTTCGTCTTCGGTCAGCAAATTCCCCTCCGCCGTCGAAGCAAAGCCGCACTGCGGGCTCACGGCCAGATTCTCCAGCGGAAAATATTTCGCCGCTTCTTTAACTCGCCGCACCACCTCGTCGGACTTTTCGAGCTGCGCCTTCTTTGTAGTGATCAATCCGAGAACGACGATCTTGTCCCTGGGGACCAGCCGCAGCGGCTCGAACGTCCCGGCTCGCTCGTCGTCATATTCCAGCAGGAACCGGTCAACTCTCAGCGCACCGAAGAGCTTCTCCGCGATCGCGTCGTATCCGCCTTCCGCGTACCAGTGGCTGCGATTGTTTCCGCGACACAAGTGAATCGCGACTGTCACGCCAGGCCTTCTCGCCGCGTCGAAGCATGCGTTGTCGGCGGCAATCGCTTCGTCGAGCGCCTCTTCCGGGTCCTGGCCCATCTCCCTCTTAATCCATTCGCGCCATTTCGGATCGAGGTAATAGCTGTAGCGCGGCGCGTCCACTTGAATGTATTTCACGCCCTCGTCCGCGAGTTGGGCCATATCCTGCTTTATGATCTCGACGATGTCCCACAACAAAGCCGAATGATCCTTGTAGACTTTATCGGTCACGCCTCGCTTGAACGCGATCGCCGGGAATTGCGTGGGGCTCGGCAGCAGGATCTTTATGTCGCCCGGGCTATGCAGCTTCAGAAACGGCAACTCGCGCGCCGTCAGCGGATGCATCCGCTTCAACCTTCGGTTGACCACGCCCGTCACCGAAGCCACCTTCGGTTTCTCTTGCGACGCGTCCCAGTCTCGCGCGATCCCATCGTCCGTATCGAATCCATCGACCGCGTCCGTCAGCTCGCTCATGAAATTCCGGCGCCGCAGCTCGCCATCCGTGAAAATCTGGAATCCAAGCTCTTTCTGCCTCGCGAGCGCCCTCAAAATATATTGGTCTTCCATCGCTCTCAGGCGCGACGGGTTGGTTCCGTTTGCCCGCGCGGCGAGTAGATCTGGCGTCCGCAAGAAACTTCCGATATGGTCTGCTCTGAACTTTACCGGCATCGATTCGCCTCTCTTAATGGGTAGTTCGATTCCCTGTGTCTGAATCAAAACCCGTCGTTGCTGGATTCATTATGGCCCAGACTCGCAGAGATCTTCGCAGTCGTTTCCTTCGTAAGTGCTATCTTTCGCGCGAGTTCCTTGCCGCGGAAGCGCGGCGTCGGCCCCGCCATACCCACCGCCGCAATCACGCGCCCGTCCCGCGACCACACCGGCGCTGCCACGCCGCTTAGGCCGCGCTCGGTCTCCTGGCTGTCGAGGGCGTAACCGCGTTCGGCCACTTCGCGGAGGTTTTTCTTGACCTCGGATACGGTCGTCATCGTGTGCGGCGTATAGGCTGTCAGCCCCATGATGGCAAGGATGGCGTCCACCTCATCCTCCGGCAGAAAGGCGAGCGTCGCCTTTGCGGCGGCTGTGCAATGGGCAGGAAACCGGGCGCCGACGGGAGTGCTCACGGTAATGACACTGTCGCGCGAGTCCACGCGATCGAGGCACAGCACTCCTCCGGGCCCGGGCACGGCTAGGCTCACGCTTTCGCGGGACGCGCGCGAAAGCTCCAGCAGGAATCGGTGCGCTTCCGTCCGCAGCGTCCTCGATTCGACTGCCCGGGTCCCCAGCTCGTGCAGCTTCAGCCCCAGCCGGTACCGGTCGCTTTCCGGATTCCTCTCGATCAGGTGGAACTTTTCCATGGCGTGAAGCAGGCGGTGAACGGTCGTTTTGTTCAGGCTCAATCCCGAGGCGAGCTGAGTCACCCCCAGGGCCGGCCCGTGGTCGCCCATGTAAATCAGAATGCGAAGGGCCTTCTGCAGGGACTTGCTGGAGCCAGCCTCGCCCCTCGCACGGCTCCGCTTCCTTCTCGATGTCCTGTTGATCCGCACGCCCATCCCTATGGATTTCGCTGGATGACCAATTGTAGGTCAGTCCCAGGAGAGGCGTCGATGCCAAACTGAAAGGTAGTTTCACATTGTAAAACAAAGAAACACAACGAGTTCGGAGGAAAGCGGCGGCCACGCCACGAACATTGGCCGGCTCGTATTATAATCACGCCTATGACAAACATTTCTGCTGCTCCGCCCAGCGTCGCCGACATGCTGCGCGGATTTTCGATCGAAGTGAATCCCGGCGAATCCAAGATTATCGATGCGGCCCCGACTCGCCTCGATCCCGGCACCGAGGTTTTTCTCACATGGATTCCCGGCACGAACCCGATGGAGACGATTGCACCAGCCGCGAAATTGCGCAGCGCCGGCCTGTTCCCTGTACCTCATATTGGCGCGCGCCATATCGAGAGCGCGGCTCAACTCGAACAGTTTGCCAAGCTTGCGGTGGGAGCTGGAATCGACCGCGTCCTGATTATCGGCGGCGACCGCGATCAACCGGCCGGTCCATATGATTCGAGCCTCGCGGTCATGCAGGGCGGCCTGCTTCAGAAGGCCGGGATCACGCGCATCGCCATTGGCGCATTTCCCGAAGGCAATCCGAATATTCCGGACGCCCTGCTTGCCGAAGCGCTCCCCGCAAAAGTGAATTTTGCGCGCAGCGCGGGCTTGCAGCTCACGATCGTAACGCAATTTTGTTTCGACGCGGAGCCGATCGTCACATGGCTCAAGCGGATTCGCGCCGAGGGCATTGATGTTCCTGTCCGCATCGGCCTGGCGGGTCCGGCCAGCCTGATTTCTCTCACCCGCTATGCCCTCAAGTGCGGCGTGGGAAATTCGATCAAGGTCCTCACGGAGAAGCCTGCTTTCGCGAAATTGCTCATTGATAAAGGCCCGGAGCCCATCATCCGTGAAGTTGCCGCTGGAATTGGTCCCGGGAATGGCAGCAGGCTGCCGCTCGGAATTCTCGGCCTGCACTTCTTCGTCTTCGGTGGCTTCAACAAGACGGTAGATTGGATCAACGCCCAGCGCGTCTAGGGTCTCCTACAGCGCGATTGCTTGAACTCAATTGCCAGCGTAAAATGCATAGCCCATGGCTGATTCTCCCTCAATCGTTGGACGCAGCATCACGCACTACACAATCATCGACAAAGTCGGCGGCGGCGGCATGGGCGTCGTCTATAAAGCCAAGGACACACGCCTCGGGCGGAATGTCGCGCTGAAATTTCTACCCGACGATGTTTCGCACGATCCGCAGGCGATCGAGCGGTTTCATCGCGAAGCGCGCTCCGCTTCCACGCTGAACCATCCGAATATCTGCACGATTTACGACATCGGCGAGTTCGAAGGTCGGCCGTTTATCGCCATGGAACTGCTCGAGGGCCAGACCCTGAAGCACCGGATCGCCGGAAAGCCCATCGAGATTTCGGAGCTGCTCGAGATCAGCGTTCAGATCACGAACGGCCTGGATGCGGCGCACGCCAAGGGCATCGTCCACCGCGATATCAAGCCTGCGAACATATTTCTGGTCGAACGCGGCCAGGCGAAAATTCTCGATTTTGGCCTGGCGAAGCTCACGACAGCGCTTCGGTACGCGGCCGAATCGGTGGGCGCCACCGCGATGAGCTTGCAGACGCAGACGCGTGGACTCCGGGAAGACCACCTGACGAGTCCGGGCAGTTCGCTTGGAACCATCGCCTATATGTCGCCCGAACAAGCGCGCGGCGAGGAGCTGGACGCGCGCTCCGATCTGTTTTCGCTGGGCGTAGTGCTATACGAAATGGCCACCGGGTCTCTTCCGTTTTCCGGCACAACGACCGCGGTCATCTTCGACGGCATCCTCCATTCCACTCCCTCATCCGCGAAGGAGCTCAACCCGCGCCTGCCGCTCGCGTTCGAGGCCATTCTCAGCAAGGCGCTCGAAAAGGACCCCGACCTGCGCGGCCAGACGGCCGCCGAACTCCGCGCCGACCTGAAGCGGCTCAAGCGGGACATGGAATCCAGCAGGCAGCCGGCTCCGGAGAAAAGTGGGACTGGTTCCGGGTCACAACCGGCTGCGACGCTGCAAAAGTCGGTTGCCGTGCTTTACTTCGAAAATCAGAGCGGCGCGAAAGAAGACGAGTATTTCCGCGACGGAATTACCGAAGACATCGTCACCGAGCTTTCCAAGATCGCGCAGCTGGAAATTTTTCCGCGCTCCGAGATGCTCGCTTTTAGGGACAAGCCGACGACGGTGCAACAGGTCAGCCAGAAGCTTGGCGCCGCTTACGTACTGGAAGGATCCATCCGCCGTGCCGGCAACCGCGTGCGTATCACGGCGCAGCTGGTGGAAGCATCTACCCGGCGTTCCGTCTGGGCCGAGCGCTACGACCGGCAACTCGAGGACGTCTTCGCGATTCAGGAGGAAATTGCCCGCAGCATCGCCCAGGCGCTGCGCATTACGCTCACCCCTCAGGAAGAAAAAACCATCGCGCGAAAGCCCACTGAAAATCCCCAGGCCTATGATTTTTATCTTCGCGGGAGAAGCTATACCCGCCGCGAAAATATCGAGTACGCCCTGCAAATGTTCGAGCAGGCCATCGAGCTCGACCCGAACTTTGCCCTGGCACACGCGGGCATTGCGGGCCTGTGCGGGCTCAACTACGAGATTCGCGAGCAAAAGCAGGCGTGGATTGACCGCGGACTCGCCGCCTGCGATCGCGCCACCGCGCTGGCGCCGGATCTGCCCGAAGTGTTGGTCGCGCATGCGCGGCTCTTCTACGCGCAGAGGAAGTATGCCGAAGCCGCGTTGATGGCCCAGCGTGCCAGCGAGCGCAAGCCGGATTGCGACGGCCTGTGGAACATTTTAGGCCGGGCTTATTTCGCCTCCGGCCGCTTCGAGGAAGCCGCGGCTCTGGCCGAGCGCGCCATGGAGTGCAACGGGGACGACTACAATACATACATTTCCTACGACCAGTCCCTCGAGCGGTTGGGACGCAAGAAGGAAGCCGAGCAGGTCCGCGATCGCATGACGAAGGTCCTTCGGCAGCAGCTAGAACGCGTGCCCGAGGATGTGCGCGCTCGCATCTTGCTCGCAACGAACCTCGCCTACTACGGTCAGGATTCCGACGAGGCCATTCGTCACCTGAAGACCGCCGTCGCCTTGCGCCCCAACGATCCCAACACGCTCTACAACGCCGCGTGCACCTACGGAGTGCTGGGACGAAAGGTCGAGGCCCTCGAGACGCTCAAGAAGACCTTCGCCGCCGGCTATGGCAACATGAATTGGGCAGCCAACGATTCCGATCTCCAGTGCCTGCACGATGAGCCCGAGTTCCGGAAGCTCGTCGGTCTCGACGACCGCCCCAAGTCCTAGTCGCAGTTCTGCTAGCTGATTTTCAATCCGACAGGCCCGATATATTCCGACTGCGGACGAATTAGATGATCTTCCGCGTGTTGCTCGATCACGTGCGCGCACCAGCCCGCCGTGCGGCCGCAGGCAAACATGGCGACAAACTGCCGGGGATCGAGTCCGAGCGCCTGCAAAACCAGCGCCGTGTAGAATTCCACGTTCGTCCGTAGATTGCGTCCCGGCTTGGCCTCCGCAAGGACGCGCAGCGCAGTCTGTTCCACCTGGAGCGCGAGATCGTAGAGTTGGCGGTTTTCCATTTGAGCCTTCCCCAGGCGTTCCGCTGCGCGGCTCAGCACTTCTGCGCGCGGGTCGCGAACTTTGTAAACGCGGTGGCCGAAGCCCATGATCCGGCGGCCTTGCGAGAGCTCATTTCGAAGCCACGCTTCGGCGTGATCGGCGCTGCCGATCTCAAGCAGCATATCGAGGACGGGTCCGGGCGCGCCGCCGTGCAGCGGTCCCTTCAGAGCGCCAAGCGCGCCGGTGACCGCGCTTACGAGATCGGAGCGAGTGCTGGCGATGACGCGCGCGGTGAACGTCGAGGCGTTCATGCCGTGATCCATCACCGTTACCCAATATGTATCGAGCGCTTGCGCGGCCGATGGATCCGGTTCCTTCCCATGAATCATGTAGAGAAAATTCGCGGCGAGCGGAAGATCCTTGCGCGGACGAATCGGCTCCTGTTTTCTGCCGATGCGCGCATGAGCGGCAACGACAGTTGGGAAGCAGGCCGTCAGCCGCATGGCCGCCGCTAAATCAGCTTCCGGCGTAATGGCATTCGGGTCGGCGAGACCCAGGGAAAGGGTCGCGCAGGCCATGCGCAGCGCGTCAATCGGCGGTGCCGCTGCCGCGCCACGAATAACTTCGAGCGTCAGCGCGGGCAGCTCCCGCAATTCCGCCATTTGCGAAGAGAGTTTCGTCAACTCCGCGCGATCGGGCAGGTGTCCGCGCCAAAGCAGGTGGGCGGCTGCCTCGAAGCCGACATGCCCGGCGAACTCTTCGATCGTGTAGCCGCCAACGATGAGCACGCCATTCTTCCCGTCCACATGACTAAGGCGCGTTTGAGCGGCAACCACGCCTTCCAGCCCGCGGGGTGCTCCGGTGACATTCGAGGACATCGAATTCTCCTTACAGCCAGCTTCGCGCCGTTATTAATATGATGCAGATGCCAGCGAAAAGTCGAACAGTGAAATAGCTGCGCGAAACGGCAACGCGTCGGTGTATCGCATTTCCGATCCGGTGACAATAAAAAAGGGACGGATCGAAAGCATCCGCCCCTCGCGACTTCGGAACCGCAACCGGCGCAGCCTACTTTTTCGCCGTGCGCCAGCCTTCCGCGTAGGTTTCGCGAACAACCTTCGAGTACGGCACGGAGCTGACGACCACCTTCACGTCGAGCTGCTTGTGGCGTTCGACGGTCGCTTTTTTCGTCCCGCCGTTTTCTTCGCCCCAGACCAGAGTCAGTTCCGTCCCGACTTCGATATCCGGCTCTACGATACCCAGCGACAGCACCGACCGCTCGTTGTAACTGTAGCCGGCGAACATCGAACACCCCACGACCTTGCCGCCCTTCGCCACGATTTTATCGTACGAAGACGACGCGTAGTTCGAAATGGGCATGTCGATGAACTTGTACGGATCGCCCGGTTCGAGCAGCGACTTGTAGGTCTTCGCGACGTCCTCGCCGCTCCACGCGAAGGTGACCTTCTTGCGCTGGGTCTTCTGGTCGATTTTCTCCAGTGCCTCGCGGCCGATGAAATCATGGTCGAACTTGACGAATATCCCGTAGCCCAGTTCGTACGGCGTGTTGTAGTAGTCTTCAATGTTGTTGGATACAAAGCTTCCGGCCAGCGAGCCCGTGGCTTCGTAACTGTTGGCAGGCAGCCACTGGCGGTAGGCCTTCATCTTTTCGCCGGTGTAAACGGCCGGAAGCGGTGAAGGAATCCAGCCCGATTCAAGCGTATTCGACGCGTACGCCCGCGCCCCGACTTCCTTGAGCCCGAGATCCTTGCCTGCCTCCACAATGGCGGCGCGGATTTCGTCCCGTTCTTCGTAGGGTCCCCAGATTTCCAGGCCAGGAGCGCCGGCCATGCCATGCCGCAGTGCGCGCACGGTCCTTCCCTTGATCTTGATCTCGCCCATGTTAAAGAACTTGATCTCCGGAAACGGCCCGCCGTTCAGCTTCTCGATTATCTGTTTGGCGTTCGGTCCCTGAATCTGGTACCGGTATGTCGTCCGGATCACCGCCCTGCCGCCGGGGTTCGAGGGCGACCGGTCGTCCCGCTTGATCTTTACGTCATATTTTCCCGACGTAGCATGGAACTCCAGCCAGTTCGCCACCGGCGCGCGCCCCACGTAAACCAGGCTATTCTGCTCGAGATGGAACAGAATTCCATCGCCGATGATGTATCCGTCGTAATTGCATGGAGCAAACTGTTTCGCGCGATTCACCGGAAAATTCGCGAAGCTATTTGTCCCGAGATAGGACAACAGCTTCAGCGCATCCGGCCCTTCCACATACAAATTCGCCATGTGATGAGATTGATCGAATAGGACCGCCGTATCCCGCCATGCCTTCTGCTCGTCGCGCCAGTTCGAATACTCGGAAGGAACCACCGGATAGACGTACGCTCCAATCGGAGAGTTGCGGAGCATCGTCACCGGATTCCCGGCTGCTTGCAGGACTTCCTCTAGGTTTTTTGGTGCCATGGCTGTTGATAGCCTCCTGTTGAACTCTTATCGGCCAAAGCGCGGCCAGATACTGACAGACTTCCGCGCTCTCGCGCAATACGCGTGCGGACGCGCTGGGTCCAAGCTGGGGAACCTGCTTCGCGAAAGGCGCGTCCCCCCACCCCCAAGTGTTACGGGACGCGCCCCCTCAGGATACCTAGTTCTTCGCGGCGCAGGACTGCGGGTACACGGCGTCGAGCGCGCCCCAAAGCGCCTTCAGGCTTCTCTCGGCCGCGCAGAGCACTTCGAAGTTGTCCCCGTCGTTCTGATTATTCAGCCAGGAGCGCCATGCGGCGCGGTGGCGCACGTCGGCTTCCTCGTGCACGCTGAAATAAGCGAGCGCGCGAGGCTCGGTGATGTCGTAGAAACGCCGCAGCCCGGAGATTTTCTGCGCTGCGATCTCCGGCACCTGCGCCTCGTACGCGTAGAACACGGCAACGGCCTGCGCCATCGTGCCCTGTGAGGTCACTTCGTCGAACGTATCCAGCAGCGCCGCAATGCCCGGAAGCGGGCGCGAGTCGGCGAGTGTGGCTTCGCTCACGCCGAGCGATTCAGCGAATTGGCGCCAGAGCATGGGGTGCGGAGAAACCGGATCGAGTTCTTCATCCAGGTTTTCCTGGATGAGCTTTGCCACGGGGCCTTCGGCCCGGTCGGCGAGCTGCTGCAGATTCTCGGGAAACGCGCGCACATGTTGGTAATACTGCCCCGCATAGAGCTGGAGCGATTCCTTGGAGAGTGTCCCTTCGGTCCAGGCCTGATAGAAGGGATGTTTTAGCAGGTGGTGTTTTTCGATCAGAATGTCGAGTGATTCAAGCAAAGTCTTCGGTCGTGCGCTGTTCTTAGGCATCGCCTTTTTTCAGGTTTCCTTTCAGGGCTGTTGCTGATCCAAAACTTCGAAATCCTAACCGATATGTGCGAGGAAATCCAGAGATCGCCGGACCATGTGCCATTCCGGGGCGGCGGTACGTTTCACAAGATGAAACACACCAAAGCTCGTCCAACACCCTCCCGCAATCGTCGACACGTTCCACGTCCATTGCCTGAACCGCCGCTTCGGATTACCATCGCCCCGGGCATTGCCCGGAGGGCGTCGAAGGAGGCTGCCATGTTCCTGCGAGATTTCTGGTATGCGGTGGCCTGGGACTTCGAGGTCAAGCACGCTCCCATGGCTCGAACGGTCTGTGGCGAGCCGGTCGTGCTCTACCGCCAAACGAACGGCGCTCTCTCCGCTTTCGAGGACTGCTGTCCCCACCGCCTCCTGCCGCTTTCAATGGGATATCTCAAAGGCGACCATCTGGTCTGCAGGTATCACGGACTTGAATTCGACGAAGGCGGCAAATGCGTATGGATGCCGGGCCAGGAAGGCGTCCGAAAGGACATGCTGATTGGGACGTATCCGGTGGCAGAGAAATATCGCTTCGTTTGGATTTGGATCGGCGATCCGCAGCGGGCCGACGAAAGTAAGATTCCCGACCTGCACTGGTGCTCCGACCCGAACTGGATCTTTGAAGGAAGCACCTATCACATCAAGTGCAACTATCAGTTGCTGGTGGACAACCTGATGGACCTATCCCACGAAACCTACGTCCACCCGAGCAGCATCGGACAGCACGAAATCGTCGAAGCTCCGATTAAAGCCGTGTCGGATGAGAACTCCGTGACCGTCACTCGCTGGATGTTAAATATAGATCCGCCGCCATTCTGGTCCGCCAATTTGAAGTCCCAGCAAAAATGCGACCGCTGGCAGATCTGCATGTTTTCTCTTCCGGCGAACGTCATGATAGATGTCGGTGTCGCACTGGCGGGTACGGGCGCAGCCGAAGGCGATCGGTCCAAGGGAGTCACGGGCATCGTCGTAAACCTCATGACGCCGGAGACGGAAACCTCCACCTGGTATCACTGGGGGATGGTCCGGAATTTTCAGACCGACGATCGCGGCCTCACCTTTCGCATCCGCGATGGACAGGCGGCCGTTTTTGAGGAGGATACCCAGATACTCGAATCGCAGCAGCGGAACGTCCTTCAGCGCCCGGATCGCGATCTGCGCAACTTGAAAATCGATGCAGGTGGCGTGCACGCCCGGAGAATCATTCAACACGTGCTGGATCGCCAGGCGAGTGCCGCGGCCCGCTAGACGCTCTCGCAATCGCCGCCCGGCTTCTCCGCGCCCGCCGAATGTGGTAAAAGAACTCGCGCTCTCAAACGCGATCGAATAGGCTCTTACAGTCTGTCAGAAAGAGGAGATTTCCATGGCACAAGCTGTCGCAGGTCGCGAAGCAAAACAGTTCATCAACGGCGAATGGACCGGCGCCGCCGACGGTACAACTTTTCAAAAGAAGAATCCCTACAACGGCGAAGTAGCTTCCCACGTTGCCTCCGGCAAGCGCGAGGACGCGCGCCGCGCCATCGAAGCCGCCCACGCCGCTTTCCAGACATGGGGTTCCACCGCGCCGGCCGTCCGCCGCGGCTTGTTCCTGAAAGTCGCCGACGTGCTCGAGCGCCGCATGCAGGAAGTCGCGAAGATCACCGCCGAAGAAACCGGCCAGACCTTCGGCTGGGGCATGTTCAATTGTATTTTCAGCGTCGGCACGCTTCGCGAAGCCGCCGCGCAGGCCTACGCAGCAGTCGGCGAAGTAATTCCCACTGACTTGCCCGACACCACAGCGATGGCCATTCGCCAGCCTGTCGGCGTCGTGGTAGGCATCGCCCCGTGGAACGCGCCGATGATTTTGGGAATTCGCGCAATCGCCGCGCCACTGGCGTACGGCAACACCGTGATCCTGAAAGCCTCCGAGGAATGTCCAGCCACGCATCTCATGATTGCATCCATCTTTGAAGAAGCCGGCTTCCCCAAGGGCGTCGTCAACGTCATCACCAATGCGCCTGCCGATGCCGCCGAAGTGGTGGATGAGTTGATTGCGAATCCCAAGACGCGCCGCATCAGCTTCACCGGTTCGACCAAAATCGGACGCCTCATCGCCGAGAGCGCCGGGCGGCACCTCAAGCGCGTGGTGCTGGAGCTTGGTGGCAAAGCGCCGATGATCGTTCTGAAGGACGCGGATATAGATGCGGCAGTCTCGGCGGCGAATTTTGGCGCCTTCATGAATCAGGGCCAGATCTGCATGTCCACCGAGCGAATCGTCGTCGAAAAATCCATTGCCGAGGAATTCGCAAAGAAGCTCGCGGCCAAGGGCCAGGCGCTGAAAGTGGGCGATCCGCTCAGCCCCGATTCGCAGCTTGGCTGCATGATCAATCCCGGCGCCATCAAGCGCGTGCAGGAGTTGGTGGACGACGCCGTCGCGAAGGGCGCGAAAGTTCTCTGCGGTGGAAAAGCGCAGGGACCCTGCTATCCGCCGACCGTGGTTTACGGCGTCACGCCCGCGATGCGCATGTATGGAGAGGAATCATTCGGCCCGGCGAAGCCGATCGTGATCGCCAACGATGCCGAGGACGCTCTCCTCATCGCCAACGACACTCCCTACGGCCTCTCGAGCGCCGTTTTCACCCGCGATGTGAACAATGCTCTCCGGATTGCCGAGAAACTCGAATTCGGAATCTGCCACATCAATGGCGCCACGGTGCATGACGAGCCTCAAATGCCCTTCGGGGGGATGAAGGACAGCGGCTATGGCAGGTTCGGCGGCCACGCGGGTCTGCAGGAGTTCACCGAGCTGCGCTGGATCACCATTCGCCGCACGCCCTCCCACTATCCCATCTGAACCGTCGAGGAATCAGCCATGCGCCTGGGGCACTCCAGCATCCCAGCCTCGCTGAAGCATTCGGTAGGGTGACGGTTTGTGAGCTGGGCGGACCAGGCGCTCGCGAGAATTTTGGCGAGGGACAGGCGAAGGGCGATGAGGGGGTTGCGTGAATTCAGTCAGGTGTCTCAGGCGTGTCGCTTTGGTTTTCATGGCGTGGACTCTGACTGCGAATGCGTTTCACGTTTCTCAGGCAGCGGGCCAGGAATCTCCCGCCGATCAGCAATCCCCGACCTCGCCGGCCACTCCTGCCGATCCTGAACAGGGCAAGCATCTATTTGCGCAGAACTGCGCTCCGTGTCACGGAGCGGATGCTGGCGGCGGAGACGGTCCCAATCTTCACGGAGTTCCGGCCAGCTTGGGCGATACAACGGTGCAAGGCATCGTCCGGAGAGGAATCCCGGGCACCGCAATGCCGGGATCCTCCACCCTCTCCGACAAACAAGCCGCAAACATCGTGGCTTACTTACGAACGCTGGACAGCGCAACAACCTCCGGCCCGGCAACAGGCGATCCCAAGAAGGGCGAAGCTCTCTATAATTTCAGCGGCTGCTCGGCTTGCCATATGATCGCCGGCCAGGGCGGCAGCATTGGACCCGAGTTGACCCGCGTCGGCGCCATGCGGGGCGCCACGAGCTTGAAAGCACGATTGCAGGATCCCGGCGCGAATTTGCCCCAGGTCGGAGACGGCGGCGCCTTCGGCAGCAGATGGGCGCAATATCTGATGTACCGCGCTATTGAAAAGAACGGACGCGTCGTTGAGGGAATGCGCGTCGGTGAAGACTCGTTCACGATTGTCCTGAAGGACGCCGGTGGAAAATTTCACGGACTCTGGAAGCCTGACCTGCGATCGTTGGAAAAGGAACCCGGAAAGAGTTTCATGCCGAGCTTCAAGGACACATTGTCCGCGGCGCAGCAGGATGACCTGGTGGCCTATCTTATGACTTTGAAGAGCGCGCAATGAAAAGCTTCCTGTATGCGCTTGTGATTGTTTTTGCGCTTTCGTCGGCTCCAGCGCGCTTGCTCGCGCAGGATGTGACCTACGAACAGTTGCTGCACGCCGATAGCACGCCTCAAGACTGGCTCATGTACGGCGGAGATTATTCGTCGCAGCGCTTTTCAAGGCTTACGCAGATTAACCGGGTGAATGTTCATAGCCTCAAACCGGCATGGATGTACCAGCCCAACCGCCCTCTTCAGCCGTTCGAATCATCTCCCGTCGTCGTCGGCGGGATTATGTACGTCACCGAGCCGCTTAGTACCGTAACTGCTCTCGACGCGCGCCTGGGCACGAAAATCTGGACATGGTCCGCTCACCTTCCCGAAAAAATATTGACGGTCGGAGTGCATCGTTCGAATCGCGGAGTGGCAGTTTTCAATAACACCGTTTACGTGGAAACGCTCGATGCGCATCTCGTCGCGCTTGACGCCACCACAGGCGCGGTGAAATGGACTGTCCACGTTGACGAGAATAGCCAGGGCTACGCAATGACCGGGGCGCCTCGAGTGCTCGACGGGAAAATCATTGTCGGAGTTTCCGGAGGCGACGTAGGGATTCGGGGTTTCCTTGACGCCTACGACGCGAAAACCGGCAAGCGCCTCTGGCGTGTGTGGACCATTCCGAGTCCGGGCGAGCCCGGTTCGGAAACCTGGGGAAAAGACATGGCTGGCACCGGCGGCGGAGGCACATGGGGCACCGGATCCTATGATCCGGAGCTGAACCTGCTGTATTGGACTACCGGAAATCCCGCTCCCGATTACAACGGCCATAATAGGGACGGCGACAACCTGTACTCGAACTCAGTCCTCGCCATCGATCCCGATGCAGGAAAAGTGAAATGGTATTTCCAGTTCACGCCTCATGATACGCATGACTGGGATGCAATCCAGGTCCCCGTGTTGTTCGACGACACGGTAAACGGCAAACCGGGAAAGTATTTGGCGCTGGCGAACCGCAACGGATTTTATTACGTTCTGAATCGCGTGACGGGCGAGTTCGTAGCCGGCGTCCCCTTCGTGAAGGAAACCTGGGCCAAAGGCCTCGACGAGAAAGGGCGGCCGATTTTGCTGCCCAACATCGAGCCAACTCCGGAAGGGAGTTTGGTCTATCCCGATGGCCACGGCGGGACGAACTGGAACAGCCCGTCCTACAGTCCGCAGACAAAACTGTTCTATGTGTCCGCTCGTGAAGTGGGCGCATACACGGTGGCAGGCCTGCCCAAGGTAGACTTCCCCGGCTTCGGTGGCGGCGGACGAAACGCGATGTCTGGAGATGACTCCTACGGAGCAATTCGCGCGCTCGAAGTGATGACCGGCAAGTTGAAGTGGGAATATCGGATGCTTGCCCCTGTGGAGGCCAGCACGCTTGCGACCGCCGGCGGTCTTGTCTTCGCGACCAGTAACGAAGGCAATTTCTTCGCGCTCGACGCCGCGAGCGGAAAGCTGTTGTGGGAATTCACTGTAGGCGGCGCCAATTCTGAATCCAATTTGATTACATATGAAGTGGATGGCAAGCAATACTTGATCGGAGCTTCTGGCAACTGCTTTGTCGCTTTCAATTTGCCGTAATCTGGATTCGATGATGCGAGGCAAATTGCCAAAGCCCAATTCCGGAAGGTTCAGCCATGACTAACTTTGGGCTTTTCGCGACCGTAGCGCTTGTTATGGTTACAATCGCCGGATGCGGCGCAAATCGCAGAGTGGACCTCTCCGCTGAGGAAGCGGCTATTCGGAAGACTGATGCTGACTGGCTCGCCGCAGCGGGTGCGCACGACCCGAATCGCATACTCCCATTCTGGGCGGATGATGCCACTATCCTCGCTCCGGGCATACCAGCGGTAGTGGGTAAGGACGCGATTCGGAAATACGTCTCCGACGCGTTTGCTACGCCGGGTTTCTCGATCACCTGGCAGACTGACAAAGTGGAAGTTGCCCAGTCGGGCGATTTGGCTTACTCCACCGGTACCGACCGTATGTCCTTAAATGGTCCCGATGGTAAGTCCGTGACGGAGGAGAGCAGAGGAGTGGCGATTTGGAAAAAGCAGCCTGACGGTTCCTGGAAGTGCGTTGTGGACGTGATGAACCCTGCAGCGCCTTTAGACGTAAAATGATTGCGCAGTTCCAGTTGTGTGCGCTCCACGTCGCAGAGGCTCGGCAAAACATACGGGGGTGTTTCATCCATGAAAGTTAACAGGCGAAAAATATTGTCGCTGCTGGGCATGTCTCCGGCGCTTCTGGCCGGATCCCAGGCGGACGCGGAGCAAAAGAAAAAGGGCGCGCAGAGCGCCGCGGGAAGTGAACCTAAAATCCTCGCGGTCAGTCCCAAAGGCACTCCGCCGGCCGTATCTCTCTTCGCTATGGCTCCTCGCGCCAGCTCCCTCGACGGGAAAACCATCTACGTGGTTGACGCCACCAGTTTTGATGGAAGCGCGACGCTCCTGAAAAATATGCAGGCTTGGTTTCAACAGAACATGCCCACCGTCAAGACCGTCTTCCGAACGAAGGCCGGAGTGTATGCCGAGGCTGACCCAAAGCTGTGGGCGGAAATCAAGGCAAACGCTTACGCCACCGTCATGGCCATTGGCCATTGAGGAGGCTGTGCCCCAGCGACCGTGAGTCACTGCGTAACGATGGAAAAGATGGGCGTCCCTGCAATCCCGATGTGCACCAAGGCCTACACGGAATTGGCGAACCTCACCGCAGCAAGAGAAGGCATGCCGCACTTACGTCAAGTATTCACTCCTCACCCTGTTGGAGGCAAATCAGAGAAGGAACTCGCGGCGTATCTGATAAATCCCGATCCGGTATCCCAGAAACAGATCATGAAGGAGATCGTTGACGATCTGACCGTGCCGCTTTCGGCGGACGAGCTGAAGACCGGGATGCAATCCCTCGCGGCAGGGCCGGCGACCTACGGTCCGGAAATCGCCGATAACCTGCAAGAAATCTTCATGAATAACGGAATGACGGATTACATGCCGATCATCATTCCCACGGAAGAAAAAGTACAGGCAATGCTTAAGGGAACGAGCCACAGTCCGGATGAAGTGCTCAGGACGGCGCAGCAAGGTGTGGGCTATACGTCTGCGCGCTGGGCGTACACGGTGAGGCAGGTAGCTGTGAACGCCGTCATGGCGGGATGCCGTCCGGAATATTTTCCGGTGATCCTCGCCATGGCCTCCGTGGGCCAATTGGGGCTTTTCGGCTCGACGACGTCATCCGGCACGGCGCTCGTGATCAACGGTCCCATCCGCGACAAGCTCAACATGAACTACGGGCTCGGCGCGCTCAGCCCCTTCGCGCAGTCTAATGCCGCGATCGGGCGGTCGTGGACGCTGATGGGCAAGAACCTCAGCAACGCTGGCATACCGGGCGACACCTATCAAGGTGGGCAGGGCAACCAGTTGGACTACAACAACTGCGTAATTGCGGAGGACGAGAAGAGCAGCCCCTGGACCCCACTTCACGTGCAGTTGGGATTCAAACCCGAGGAAAACGTTGTCAGTATTTTCGACGGGCCGGACATGCGTCAGGGTCATGGCGCGAGAGGCTCGGGGGCTGAGCCTGCGATGTTCGACGAACAGATCAGCTTCATGTTTCAATCCATGGTCGGCGGGTCCGGTGCATTGGTGATTTGCGACCCGCTGGTGGCGAGGCGTCTGGTGGACCAGGGGTACGACACAAAGGAAAAGCTCATTGACTGGTTGTGGAAGAATACGATGCGCACGGCGAAGGATTTTCGGGAGTCCTTCTTAGCCCCCTTTCACTTGTATCCGCTCGCGCTGCAAGGACGAGAGCCCTATGCCACCTGGTACAAGGTTCCAGAAGACACGCTGATTCCCTTTTTCCCGAGAACCACCGACATTAACTTGGTCGTTTGCGGCGGCCAGGCCAATGCCTTCTTCCAGGTGGCGAACATGCGCCACGGCAGGAGCGCGTCGATCGACAAGTGGATGTAGTCGGACTCAGCACGAATTGGCGATTCCGAAGCTGCTTCGGGCTGACGATTAACCGCGACCGATGAAGGGCATCTTCGTCGCCATCACGGTCATGAATTGGACGTTGGCGTCGAGCGGAAGAGACGCCATATACACCACGGCCCGCGCAACATCCGCGGGATCCATCGTGGGCTCGACGGCGACCGTGCCGTTCGCCTGCGGAACGCCCTTCTTCATTCTCTCCGCCATCCCAGTTGACGCGTTTCCGATGTCAATCTGGCCGCAGGCGATATCGTACTTTCGGCCGTCGAGAGACGTTACCTTGGTAAGGCCCGTGACTCCGTGCTTCGATGCCGTATAGGGTGCGGAATTCGGCCGGGGACTGTGCGCCGAAATCGAGCCGTTGTTGATGATGCGCCCGCCGCGCGGCTCCTGGCTCTTCATGATTATGAATGCTTCCTGCGTGCAGAGAAACGTGCCGGTGAGGTTCGTATCCACGATGGATTTCCACTGCTCGTATGTTAAGTCCTCGAGCGGAATGGCGCGGCCGGACGTGCCGGCGTTGTTGAATAGCAGATCGAGCCGGCCGAAAGCGCCCTTTGTTTTCGCGAAAAGCTCACGCACAGAGGTGGGATCGCTCACGTCCGTGGGTACCACGAGCATTGGGGTGTTGGGCCGCCCCGTTTCAAGCGCGGTCGCTTCCAAAGTTTCCTTGCGCCGGCCGGCAAGAACTACCGAGTAGCCCTCCCGGGCGAGGGCAACGGCGACAGCCTTGCCGATCCCGCTGCCTGCACCAGTTACGATGGCGATCTTCTGCGGTGAGTCCATAAATGTCCTCCGCTATACGCTATGCGGGCCAGAGTGCTTCGCTCCATGTGCGAGCCAATCTACGCGAGTCATGGACCTGTGTAACGACGTCAGGCTGGCGACTTCGCCCATGCATCAAGCATGTTGTCCGAATGCTTGAAGGGCGGCGCCCTCGTCCGCGTGGATTTCGAAAATCCTGTTCAGTCGGGAGATTTCGAGCACGTCCAGCACTTTCTGGTTCACGCAGGCCAATTTCAGCTCTCCACCCGTCTGTCGGATGACGGAATAGGACCGCACCAACTCACCGACGCCGTAACTGTCCACGTATTCCACCTGCGCGAAATTGAATATGAACTTCTTCACGCCTTCGCCGGTGGACACATGAATTAGGTCACGGAGTTTGGTGTGACCATCCGTCAGTGTGAGCCTCCCCACCGCCTCGACCACGACGACGCGATTGATCTCCCGTGTGTGGAGCTGAAATCCCATGACGGCGTCACCACCCGATGCAAAGTTCGCGGGGGAACGCATCCTCCAGCAGCTGAAGCGCTAGCTCGACCCGGCGCGGGCTCTTAGCAGGTTCGGCGCGGTTGCCTGTTTGTTCTCTTCTTCGATTTTCTGGTGCGCCAGCTGCGGCTCAAAACATCGGCGGCACCGCGCCTCATACATTCCGGTTGCACCCACCACGATCAACTCCTCCGACGCCACGAGCCGCTGCGTATGAACAGCTGGATTCCCGCAGCGCATGCAGATGGCCAGAAGCTTCGTGATTTCCTCGGACACCGCAAGCAGGCGCGGCATCGGTTCAAAGGGTCTGCCCATGAAATCGGTGTCGAGCCCGGCCACAATCACGCGCTTGCCGAGTTCCGCAAGCCTCGAGCAAGCGTCCACGATGCCTTCGCCGAGAAATTGCGCTTCATCGATTCCCACCACTTCTGTGCGGGCGGCCACTCTTTCCAGAATTTCGCTGCCGGCCCCAATTAGCTCCGAAGGAATTTCGAGGCCGGAATGAGAGACGATCCCGCTTTTCGCATACCGCTGATCGATCACCGGCTTGAAGATTTGAACGCGCTGTTTCCCATACTCCGCGCGGCGCAAACGCCGGATCAGTTCCTCGCTCTTTCCGGAAAACATTGGTCCGACGATCACTTCGATCCAACCCATGTTGCCCTTGACGATGTCCACGTCGTTCGGTGCCTCCGCGCGTTAGCCTATCATTCAAATTCGAAATCCGAACCAAGTTCTGCGCTCAAAGCCCGCGACGAGCCGGTTAAAACACAGGTTGCGAACCAATCTCCCGCTCGCGCCAAAACTGGTTTATCGTTGAATGGGATGTTGACCCGGAGAGAAGTGTTACGACCATGGGCCGAGGAATCTGGCAGGCTTATCTCGTGGGCGTTCTGCTCTCGGCGAGCCTGCTGATCATGCCAAACCGCACCGCCAAAACCTTAGCAGGCGCGCAACCGGTGTCTTCACACCGGCAGGAATCCTTCCAGTCGCTCGATGACATCCTCCGCTACATCTCCGATGGTTGGGACAATCTGCAGCGCTCGCTGAAGGATTGCAAAACCTTCGAGGACGTCAAAACCGAAGGCGAGCCGATGTTGTATCTTCCCGCCGATGTCGCCACTCCTTCGGGCTTAGGCGATATGCGCCAGCGCTGTCGCGTGGATGTCGAACATCTTCCCGCCACGATTTCGGAGCAAACTCTCGGCACGATTCAAAGGCATGGGCTGCTTTATCTCGAGAATCCGTATGTCGTACCGGGCGGCCAATTCAACGAAATGTACGGCTGGGACAGCTATTTCATCATCCGCGGCCTGCTTCGAGACCATCGCAGAGATCTGGCAAGGGGAATGGTCGAGAATTTCTTTTACGAGATTCAGCATTACGGCGGCGTGTTGAATGCGAACCGGACGTATTATCTCGGCCGTTCCCAGCCGCCCTTTCTCACGTCCATGATCTTGGCCGTGTACGAAGCAGGCAAGGTCGCCGGGCATCCCGACATTCCGTGGCTTGAGAGAAGCTATGGATTTGCGGTCGAAGACTACGAACAATGGAATCGCGAGCCTCACCTTGCCGGCGACACGGGTTTATCTCGTTACTTCGATGAAGGCGATGGTCCCGTTCCTGAAATCATGGGCGACCCCAGCAATTACTACCACGGTGCCGCGCAGTTCTTCCTGATTCACGAAGGCGAGAATAGCCCTTATTTGGCTTTACACAATGCAGGCTCGCCTGCCGCGGAAGCCACAGGCCCCATCTTCGAACTTCAGGACTGCGATCTGGAATCGAAACAAACTCCCAAGCCAGACTGCTCACGGGAAGATCGAGTTTCTCTCACAGCCGATTTCTACAAGGGCGATCGCAGCATGCGCGAATCGGGATTCGATGTCACGTTTCGCTTCGGTCCTTACGGAGCCGATACGCATCGCTTCGCCCCGGTGTGCCTCAACAGCCTGCTCTACAAGACCGAGAAGGATCTCGAGCAGATGAGCCTGCTGCTTGGCCGCAAAGATGAAGCCCGCGAGTGGGCGCGCAAAGCGGACTTGCGCCGCGTAAGAATCATCAAATATTTCTGGAACGAACGGCAAGGTCTCTTCTTCGATTACAACTTCGCGACTCACACGCAATCCACCTACGAGTACGCCACGAGCTTCTACCCTCTGTGGGTCGGGTTAGCTTCGAAGGAGGAGGCGCGCGCCGTCGCGCGGAATTTGCCGTTATTTGAACAACCAGGCGGGCTGGCAATGAGCCGCGTCGAGACCGGGGCGCAGTGGGACTTTCCGTACGGATGGGCTCCGATCCATCTGATGGCCATCGAGGGGCTGCGGCGCTACGGGTACGATTCCGATGGCGACCGGATCACGTTCAAGTTTCTGGCCATGATTCTCCAAAATTTCCGCCGCGATCACACGATCAGGGAAAAATACAACGTCGTCACGCAATCCTCCACCACGCGTATCATCGCCGGCTACAGGCAGAACGTCACCGGATTCGGATGGACGAATGCCGCATTCCTGGAGCTGCTGCACGAATCGCCGCCGGAAATAGCCGCGCGGCTGAGGAAAGAGTAGACCCCGATGAACGCCGTGGAAACTCCTCGGTGCTGCGGGACGCGATCGCCGGTGCGTGGGCTGGATTCCACACCGGCGATCGCGTCCCGCAGCTGGACCGGAGATTTGAACCCGCCGCGCGGTTAGCTCTTCACCACGCGGAGGTTGTTGGTCACCGAGAAGACATTCGGCACGCGATTCGCCACGATGTTAGCCGCATCCTTATCGGCCTGCCTCGCAACGACGCCTTCCAGCGTCACGTGACCGTTGTTAACGATGATGTGGATCTGCGGCACGCTCCCTAGCGAATACATCTGCAGTCCGGGGAACGAATAGACGGCGCGGTACTCTGCCCGCCGGATGCTATTGTCGAAGAACGAGACTGGCAGCACTTGGATCTGGTTATCCACCGATTGCACGCCCTCGATGCGCTTGACTGCACTTGCCGCCTCGTCCTTCAGAATGGGCTGCACGACCTGTCCCACCAGCGTCACCTTATCGCCGTCCACTTTGTATTCGAGATTGTCGAACACAGAGTAGAAGGGCAGCATGACCAGATTGTGGCGCACCTGATTGGCGAGCCATGCTTCGTAACCGGCCGAATCGGGCGCCGGGGCCTGCTGCCTTGTGGGGGGTGAAGCAAAGCTGCGACCCGCTAGTCCGAGGACCAACAGGAGTGCAAAAAGACCGAGAACAATGCGTTGGAATGAGCTTTGAATGAATTTACGCATGAATGCCTCCTTTTATTGAATTTCCTTACTACGGTGGATTAGATGCGTCGAGCGAGTCCCAAGTCGTCTGGAGCAGGCATGCCAGGCGTGGTGCCATGCGAAATCGAATAAGTCACAAGGGGCCGCGAACTTACCATGGCCGGCCGGGGATGTACAAAAATCGGCTTACAAAGATGAGGCCTGGTGTACGCTATCGGTTCGCCGGGAAGCCAAGATGGACACTTCAGCTGATTTGCTCAGCGGATTCTGGGAGAAAAGCGATGGGTTCTAAGATAGCCCTGGTGTTGGTTGGTCTTTTCGCAATCACCACTTGCGCCCAGCAGACGAAGACGGTCGCTACCGCGCCGAACGCGCCCGCCGAGGCGCCATCGCAGCAGCCTGGAGAATCCTCCCTTCCGTACACGCCGAGTCTTGATCCCGCAGCCATGGACCGCACCGTCGATCCCTGCGTGGATTTCTACGAGTACTCCTGCGGTGGTTGGAAGAAGATGAATCCAATTCCGCCTGATCAAACCTCGTGGAGCGTTTACCACAAACTCTACGAAGATAATCTCAACTACCTCCGCGGCATTCTTGAGGAAGCGAGCACCGGTGCGAATCGCGACGTGGTCACGCAGGAAATCGGTGACTATTACGCATCCTGCATGGCCGAGACCTCGGTAGAAAAATTGGGCGCCGCGCCGCTGCAACCGGATTTGTTAGCTATTCGAAACCTGAAGAGCACGAAGGAACTGGCAGTCCTGCTCGCGACTCTTCACCTCGAAGGTACCTCGGCCCTTTTTAACGCAGGCTCAACCCAGGACCCTGACAATTCGAATGAAGTCATTGTGGATGTCTCGCAGGGCGGCCTCGGACTTCCCGATCGCGATTACTACACTAAAGTTGACGCCAAATCGAAAGAGACTCGCGAGCGTTATGTGCAGCACGTTCAGAAAATGTTCGAACTCCTGGGTGATTCTCCGGTCGCCGCCAAGAACAACGCCGCCGTCGTGATGCGCATGGAGACCAGCCTGGCGATGGCGTCGCTCACGCGCGTCGAGCGGCGCGATCCTTACAAGCAGAAGCACAAGATGAGCGTTCCGGAACTGTATAAGATCGCGCCGGATTTCGATTGGAACTCCTACTTCGCCGCCGCCTCAGTTCCCCAATTTCAAATCCTGAACGTCAGCTGGCCGGATTTCTTCAAGGACGTCGATGCGCAGTTGAAATCGGATTCGCTGAAGGACTGGAAGACCTATCTCCGCTTTCACGTCGCCAATTCTCGTGCAAAATATCTATCCTCTGCTTTCGTCAATGAAGACTTCGAGTTCTACAGCAAGTATTTGCGCGGCGCGAAAGAGCTTCAGCCTCGCTGGAAACGTTGCGTTCGTTCCATTGACGTTGACCTGGGAGAGGCTTTGGGGCAAGCCTACGTGCGTAAGACTTTTCCGCCGGACCTGAAGGCGGCCACCATCGAGATGACCAGGCACGTCGAAGCCGCCATGGCGCTGCGTATTCAGCAGCTGGACTGGATGAGCCCCCAAACGAAGCAGCAGGCCCTGATGAAATTGAACGCCATTCGCAACAAAGTCGGCTATCCGGACAATTGGCGCGATTACACTTCGGTGAATATTGTCCGCGACGATTTTTACGGCAACGACCTGCGCGCCACCGGCTTCGAAATCCATCGGCAGCTCAACAAGGTCGGCAAACCGGTGGACCGCGGTGAATGGGGAATGACGCCGCCCACGGTCAACGCGTACTTCAATTCACAGATGAACGACATAAATTTCCCCGCTGGCGTTTTGCAGCCTCCTCTCTACGACGCCAAAATGGATGACGCCCCGAACTACGGCAATACGGGGTCCACCATCGGCCACGAGCTTACTCACGGATTTGACGACCAGGGCCGAAAATTCGATGCGAACGGAAACCTGAAAGACTGGTGGACCAAGGACGATGCCGATCAATTCGCGACGCACGCGGATTGTGTGGTGGACCAATATGCGCAGTACGTCGTCGTGGACGACATTCACATTAACTCCAGGCTGACCGAAGGCGAGGATATTGCCGATCTCGGCGGAACGATTCTTGCCTACATCGCCTGGAAGGACGCCACCAAGGATATGACGCTTCAGGACCGGGACGGCCTTACCCCCGACCAGCGCTTTTTTGTCGGTCTCGCGCAGTGGGCCTGCGAAAACAACCGTCCCGAGAATCAGCGAGTGAATGCCATAACCGATCCACACTCCCCCGGAAAGTACCGCATCAATGGTGTTGTCGTTAACATGCCGGAGTTCGGAGCTGCATTCTCCTGCAAATCGGGCCAACCGATGGTGAAGCCGCCTAAAAAGGTCTGCCATATCTGGTAGCGTGAGTGGGTCCGCGCGAGCCCGATTGTGATTGGCGGTTCGCCGTGAATTAGACTGGAGAAGTCCAGATTTTGGGGAGGTCCAGATCATGCAATACGCGGTCGTGGGAATTTTTGGAAGTTTCGGAGATGCAGAAGCCGCGGTCCGCGACCTGGAGTTGGCAGGCATCGCCGGGGAACAGGTCGAGGTGATCAGCGATATCAACGAAGATGCGCGAACCGCAAACACATCGGGCGAGCCCTCCACCAAGCCGCGCGAACCACATCACAGCCGGATTGCGCGTTTATTCGGCGCTGGCGGTCCTCTCGAAAAACCCGAAGTGCGCGACCTTCCCGGGGAACAGCCGAACTACATCGGCGCACAGGAATTTTACGCCACCCATGTAAAACAAGGCGGCGCGGTGATTATCGTCCGAACATCCGCGGAGCCGCCCGCCAGCCGCGCTGCCACAATATTGCACGACCACGGTGCCCGAACCCCGGGCCGCAAAGATGGCCCCGCTGTCCGCCGCATCGAATAACCGGACATGTCCCGTTATCCCTGCGGCAGGCTAGGGAACAATGAGCCGCTAACTACGCATTGCGCTGTATTTCCAGCCGAACCTTATCGTCCCATCATTGTTTCTGGCGCGGTACCAGAGGCGATTGACGATGAGCGTCTCTTTAAAACGATTACTGATCCTGCTAAGTTTCATGTTTGCGTTGGGTCTGCATGCTGACGCCCAGAGCATCGAACATCGCATAACCTCCAGTGAACCAACCAGCTCAACGGTAACCGCCCCGCCGCCCAGCCGCGCAGAGGCCTCCGCGGCGCTGCCGGTGCAGGATTTTCGCGACCATCCGAGCCGCGACGAACACAATTCCCAGGGATTTTCGCCATTCCATGTAACCAAGACACCGTTCATGACTGAATCTCGCCTGCCCCTTGCTCAAATATCTGGAGCTCGACTCCAGCTGAACTTTTTCATGGTCTCCGTGAACAATCGGAACCTGACGCAGGGACCTTTGGTGCCACCCCAAACCACTCAACAGTTGGCACAGATGCGCGGCGGCGATCTATATGGCATCGGCGTAAGCGTTCCCCTTGGCCGGGACGCGGGATCGGCCGGCTCGAAAAGTTTGTGGCGTGGGGTATCCCGGATTGTGCATGGGAGATGATCGGCGGCGCTCCTACCGAGGCCTGCCTTCTTGCAATCTAAAGAATCTAAGGGGCTTACTCGAGATTGGTGGCTAAGGGTCATCCCCAGGAGTTTTACAGGTTTTAGCGTATCGCAACTATTCGGGCGAAATACGATCATACGTGCGCTGGTAGGCAGTCCGCTGAATTCGAGTGCCGATCGGCGTCCTTAACGCGACGCTTACCAATTTTGGATTCGGTGTTCAAAGGAGCGAGAGATGACGAAATACTTCGCAGTAGGTTGGGCCCTGGTTTTGTTCTTGGTCATGCCGACTATCTCGTCTGCTTCAGACAAAGAAGACGACATCAGCCGTGCGCAGAGGGCCGGCCAGGTTTTTCAAGAGATTATGAACGCCCCTGACAGCATTCCTCATGACGTGCTGAACAAGGCCCGCTGCATCGCTGTCGTCCCGGGAGACAAGAAGTTCGCCTTCATTTTTGGCGCTAACTACGGACGCGGTCTGGCCATTTGCCGTACCGCAACCGGATGGAGTGCGCCATTGTACTTGGCGGTCGAAGGCGGCAGCTTCGGCTATCAGGCCGGTGGGTCGTCCACGGATCTGGTTCTTCTCTTTATGAACGACCACGCATTGCACAGTCTGCTGAGCGATAAGTTCAAGCTGGGCGGCGATGCTTCGGTAGCAGCTGGACCGGTTGGACGCGACGCCACTGCAAGCACTGACCTGAAACTAACCGCGGAAATTCTCTCGTATTCCCGTAGCAAGGGCATTTTTGCGGGAGTCAGCCTGGACGGCACGGTTGTGCAGGCTGATAAGAGTGGTGACAAAGCGATGTATGGTGAGGACGTTGCTCGTCACGATATTCTCGACGGCACCGTCCATGCCCCTGCTGACACACGCACTCTAGCTCGAGAACTTCAAAGGTATTCCGCTAACGCAGGGTATTAAAGATGTGAGCGAGCCGGGGAGGCGAGAGCCTCCTCGGTCTCCTCCTCTATTTAACCTACGTACCGGCATTCTTCCTGAATGTTTGAGGCCGTCACCGCCCCTCTCGCCACTCCCCCGGAGTATTGTCAAACCGCACTCCACTGGCCTATGATAACTCCGCTCGGCCACCGATTGTGGCCAGCCCAGTGACGGGCCGGGAAGGCGGCTCCCTCTGGTTCACCCGTCCCCGCGGGAGCGCATCTCACGATGCGCGGTTCGATCCAGTGACGGTCGCCAGGAAACCGAAAGTGATATCCACGCTCGCGCCAATTTGACGCGGCCGATTTTCGAAGCTCTGAATTGAAGGAGGAAAGAAATGGCTACAGCCACGCAAGCCGTACAGCTCACTGACAGCGTAACTCGTTACGTCGCGAAAACGCGCCAAATGTTGATCAACGGAAAATGGGTGGACGCCGTTTCCGGCAAGACGTTCCCCACGTACAATCCGGCCACCGGCGAGGTTCTCGCCAACGTCGCCGAAGGCGACAAGGAAGATATCAACCGCGCGGTTGCCGCCGCACGCGCCGCGTTCGATACCGGCCCGTGGTCGAAAATCACGCCCTCGCAGCGCGGCAAGCTCATCTGGAAGCTCGCCGACCTGATCGAGCAGCACGCCGAAGAATTCGCGCAGCTCGAATCGCTCGACAACGGCAAGCCGCTTGCCATCGCCCGTATTGCCGACATCCCCGGAACGATCGACATGTTCCGCTACATGGCCGGCTGGGCCACGAAGATCGAAGGCAATACAATTCCGATCTCCGCTCATGGCGCCAAGTTTCTGGCGTACACGCTTCGCGAACCTGTCGGCGTGGTCGGCCAGATCATCCCCTGGAATTTCCCGCTGATGATGGCTTCGTGGAAATTGGGCCCGGCGCTCGCCACGGGTTGTTGCGTGGTCCTGAAGCCGGCCGAACAGACTCCGCTTTCCGCTCTTCTTCTGGGCGAATTGATTCAGGAAGCCGGCATCCCGGACGGAGTCGTAAACATCGTTCCCGGCTACGGCGAGACTGCCGGCGCCGCGCTCGCGGCCCATCCGAATGTTGACAAGATCGCTTTCACGGGTTCAACCGAAGTCGGCAAGCTGATCGTGCATGCCGCCACGGGCAACTTGAAGAAAGTTTCGCTGGAGCTCGGTGGCAAGTCCCCCAACATCGTTTTCCAGGACGCCGATATTGATGCCACGATTCCCGGAGCTGCCATGGCCATCTTCTTCAACCACGGCCAGTGCTGCTGCGCGGGCTCGCGGCTGTACGTCGAAGCCAAGGAATTCGATAAGGTCGTTGACGGCGTGTCGCAGCTTGCCTCGAAGATCCGCGTTGGCTCGGGCCTCGAGCCAACCACCGATATGGGCCCGCTCGTTTCCGAAGAGCAGATGAATAAGGTATGCAGCTATCTTGAATCGGGATACTCGGAAGGCGCGAAGGCCACCGTCGGCGGCAGCCGCCAGGGGGACAAGGGCTACTTCGTCAAGCCCACGGTCCTGGTCAACACCAACGAAAAGATGAAAGTCGTGAGGGAGGAAATATTTGGCCCCGTTGTCACCGCCATCCCGTTCAAGGATGTGGACGATCTCGTCGCCAAGGCCAACGCCACGGAGTATGGTCTCGCCGCCGGCGTCTGGACTCGCGACATCGGCAAGGCGCACCGAATTGCTTCGCAGCTCCGCGCCGGCACCGTCTGGATCAATTGCTACAACGTGTTTGATCCGGCGATGCCGTTCGGCGGCTACAAGCAATCCGGATGGGGCCGCGAGATGGGGCACGAAGTTCTGAATCTCTACACCGAGGTCAAATCGGTCTGCACGCCGATTTCGTAATTGCCGCGGTCTTTCGCGGCGGTAGTTCGTAGGGGCGCCGCCGATTTCGGGCGGCCTGCGCCCCTGCTTCGAGGTCGTCTCCGCAGGGTTGCCCACCCTTCCCGGTTCGCCGGGAAGGGTGGTTTTTTATGTGGCTCACTCGGCTTCGTTGGGGTGAGACTTTTCGGTCCTCGATTTCTTAGGGGGTCGGAGCTTCAGCTCCGACATAAAACCCGACGGCGCGCGGCGCCGTAACTATGCGCTGTCGCACCGGCGGCAAGTTTTGTTGCTTCGGGCTCAATTTCAGCAAGGGGCGGAAAAACCTCCGGCAGACCTGAGCTACCTCAATATTCCCAGCCGGTCTTCGATCCATACGGCAATATGAAACCCATCGCTTCGATTTCGTGAATTTGGCCGCCTCGAATCTTGAACATTTCCCCCGCTTCCAGATCGCTTGTCCGGAGTCCCGTCATCGGCATGGATTCCAAACCCGGAATCCCCACGATCTGGATCGTCCTCACATTTCCGCGATGCACGAACATCGGGAATCCAAGAACCAGGCCTTTCTCCTCGTCAATAATGACCAGCCGTCGCGGTCGGATCTTGGTGATGTAACTGAGCGTGCGCGTGTTGATGTTGTCCCGGCAGCCCAGCATGCGGATCTTCGCCCGCAGCGGATCAATGGGCGCGCCGGGTTGATCGCCGGGATCAGGTGTAGGCACGGTGTTGCCCGTGGTCTGCATTCCGTTTTCGCGCCGCACGCAGTCGTCCGCGAATGGCGCCAGGTTTCCGTCGCTATGCTCGATGGCCTCGAAATAGGAATTCGCGATTCGCCACATTTCGTCTCGCGAGACGCGTTCGGCAGGCGGAACGGTCCCCAGCAAGGCCGGCCTCGGCGTTGTTAGATTAGGAAGCGACGACTCGCGCACGCTTCGGGCGACCACATGCTCGATCTCCGAGATATTCCCGTTCTCGATCTTCAGCCGCAGCGCCAGAATCACGGGCTTGTCGAATTCCTTCATCACCGCGAAGAGCCCCGCCTGATGAGACACCGGATCGAGCGCATAAATCTTGAACGTCGTTGGAGCCTCGGAAGCTCCCACCCAGAGCCCGTCGCCCAGCGGCATCGCCGCGGTGTTCTCGGTGTATTTGTAATCCGAAGTCAGCGGTAGTCCGGAGGGATCGTGCTTCACCATTGCCGCGATATATTGATCAACCATAGCCTGCAGGCAGGCCCGGTCGCATGGATGATCCGATCGAGCGCTCTGCGCCGCTCCGGCCGAGTCCCAACCTGTTGAGTGGCTTCCGATTCCGACAAGAAGCGCCGCAACAACCGTCGTCGTTGCAAAAATATTTGCGCGCATGTGATTCCCCCCGAAAAACGCGCAGATAATACCACGCTGCCGATATACGAATGCTTGCTTCCTTGTTCGCCACGGTTTCGTAGGGGCGCAGCATGCTGCGCCCGGCAAACTTGCTTGCCTGTGCGTCGCCATTTGGCGCTCGTGCAAGAGCGCTTCCCCCATTCCCGTATTCATGGGATATTCAGCGAAATCCTTGGAGGGTTATTTGACTAACGACTCGCCTGCATGGCCGTGGCCGGATTCGCTCGACGCCGTGATCGCCGCGCCCAACCATCACAAGCTGCTGTTTGAAAACGAGCGCGTCCGCGTTCTCGAAGTGCGCATCGCGCCGGGCGATCTCGTACCCGTGCATACGCATCGTTGGCCGGCCTCGATCTACGTGGCCAGGCAGAGCGATTTTCTTCGCCGCGATGGCGACGGCAACTTGCTCTTCGATAGCCGCTCGGCCGGACCTCCGCCGTCGAAGCCCTTCGCCCAATGGACGCCGCCGCTGCCGCCACATTCCGTCGAAAACATCGGCGCGAATGAAATTCTGCTCATCAGCACCGAACTGAAGGGTGCTAGCTGAAGGCTCCGATTGGTTGGGGCCAACCACCCCCCCCCCGGAACTCATTGTAACTAAGCTATTTACATCGCTGTTCGGTGGTTGTAAGCTTTCGTTCCCAGCCCGAAATTGTCAGCCCCGGACTCTCAATCCATCGCCACCGGCTTACTGGCCGCGCATTGTCAATTGCGAAGCACCCTTCGCCCGTCGCGTTGGCGAGGGCCGGAGCCTGTGCTATAAGTAAGAGGCTGCCGCAACTTGAGGAAATTGTGCCATTTATAAATTTTCCCGCTCGCGAAATTAACTGCAAGCTCGTGTACTACGGTCCCGGCTTGGGCGGGAAGACCGCCAATTTGCAGTGGATTTACGAGCATACGGGCACGAGCCAGAAGGGGAAAATGGTCTCGCTCGCGACCGAGACCGATCGCACCCTTTTCTTCGATTTTCTTCCGCTCGATCTCGGCACCGTGCGCGGATTCAAGACGCGCTTCCATCTCTATACGGTTCCCGGCCAGGTATTTTACGAAGCGAGTCGCCGCCTGATTTTGAAGGGCGCCGATGGCGTCGTCTTCGTCGCGGATTCGCAGGAAGAGCGGCTCGACGCCAATCTGGAAACGCTCGACAACCTGCGCGAGCACTTGAAGGATCACAACCTCGACTTCAATACGATTCCCTACGTGTTGCAATTCAATAAGCGCGACCTGCCCAATATCCTTTCCGTGGAAGAACTCCAGAAGCAGCTATCGGTCAAAGGTGAGCCCACCGTCGAAGCCGTCGCCGTGACGGGCCAGGGCGTATTCGACACGCTCAAGGAAGTCGCCAAACTAGTCCTCGCCGAACTCAAGAAAAATTCCTGACGCGCTGGCTAGTGGAACTGGAAAGAAACTTCAATAGTTTGCCGAACCACGATTGGAATGCCATCGGGCCCTTTCGCGGGCGAAAGCTTCCATGTCTTAATGGTCGCAATCGCCACCGCTGTCAGTCCGTGAGCCAAAGGTTTAATGACTCGGATGCTTTGAAACCGCCCATCCGCGCCGACCACGGCTTCCAATAAGACGACGCCCTGAGTCTTATAGTTCAAAGCTTCTCCAGTGTAGTCGGCACGCGGACAGAAAAGACACTTCGGCGACGTATAACTCTTGTCATCCGGGTCCACATATGGAGGAACGGGCGCATCCACCACGGTTTTGTCGAGAAGGTTTCTCATCTCGCCAGTAAGAGGCACGGAAAATTGCAGGCTCGTAATTTCCTTACCATCTTTCACGGCTCTTGATTTGACAAGAACCATTTGTTCTTGACCGTGAAGCGTTACTGTTCCGGTCACGTAAGCCTTCACCTTTAGTTCACTCGCCAGGACGGGATCGTATGGCGAAAGGTGAATCACGTCCGGGGAATATTGACCCTTGGAAATGACTTCCGCGATGCTGGAACGGCTTTCGACTTGAAGATCGTAGGTTGATTTTGAAAGCATACTGCTGAAATCGTCGGCAAGTTTCTCTCCCAGGGCGGTCAACCTATGATCGGGTCCGACGAAGTCGAATACGATCACGCTCTTCTGTTTCGCATGCGTGATTGCTTTCGCCGCCTGAGCCGCCGCAGCGTCCATCGAGAGGTCCTGCGCCCGTGCGCCTGGCATCGGCGCAACTGCCGCGAGCAGGATGGCCGCAACCCGAAGGAGATAACGCCTTGCGCCTCGCATCGGAAGGCCGTAACTCCTGTTCATGTATCGAGCCTCATGGTCTGCGACAATCACCGATCCGGGGCATTGTAGCTCTTCTGCCAACGACAGGCGGGTGTGTCTGATTCACTTTCCTCACTAGACCTGAAGAGTACAGGTTGCTGTCGTCTGCACTAATGTTGAACGAAAGGACAGTAGATCAGTCTCCGGCAATCTGCCAACGTGGATTGACCGCCAAAAGCCGTCCGCTCTCTCGATGAGAGTCGAACGCTCTTTGACAACTGAATATGAAGTTCCGGTGAAAGCGTGGGCCTTAAGGCCCACGAAACGCGCTCCCGGTAATCATGGCTTCAGCCATGGCGCTGTTGTTTTCGTAGCGTCTGCCTTTTTACCCTGAGCGACCCTCGTGAAGGGTCGCGCTCTGAGGTCCCCGAAGCCCAGCGGCCGGAAGGCAGGCGCCTTCGTTGCTGCCCACTAGAGTCACAAATCCCGCCGGACAAAGTGACACACCATGCTAAGTAATTTCTGGCCTATCTCATTGAAAACAAAGCAAAGGCACCCTCGCAAAGTGACACACAAAATGAAGGTCAGCGCTCCCACTCTCGACGCCGGATAGGGCTCCCGAGCGACGGTGAGTGGCGCCCGGGAGGTCAATTGACCCTGGGAGATCGGTCGGCATCACATCAAACAGCCGGGAATCTCGCCTATTTTTTCGGACGGGACTCTGGGGGCACGATGCCGTTGGCGCGATAGTAGGCCACCAGCAGGCCATAGTGCTCGGCGGAATGCTCAGTGACGTCGTCCCATGGCTCGACGGTTTTCGCGAATGAATCGTCCGGCAGCGATTTCAACGTGGCCTCGGAATCGGCGATCGATTTCTCAAGCAAGGCGACGATGCTGGCCTTGGTTGTGTAATTCTTGGGGTCGATTTCATCCCAACTGGCTTTCTCACCGCGTCCGGCCTTCCCCGCGTAGACGATTCCTGATGTGACGTGGACAATCACTTCGCCGAAGGATCGCATCTCGGGCTTCATCCGGTAATCGTACTTCTCTTCGGGGAAGTCCTTCGCCATGGCCAGGATCTTCCGGTCGATGTAAGTGAAGTTTCCTCGAACGGTTGCGGCCGTGGACTTGGGCGCTTGGCCGAGGCAAGCGGAAGCAAAGGCAAAGAACAGGCCGATTGCGAGCGAAAGTTTCGCGCTGGGTCGAAGATTCATGTTCGCCTCCGGAGAGTCAGGTATCAGCCTGTAGACGTGTGCCGCGGCGGGAGGTGAGCAGGGGCGCCCCGGTAATTGAGGCCAAAATAAAACGGGAGGCGAACGCCTAAAGGCATTCACCTCCCGGGGTGGGTGGGGTTTGTTGCCGAGACCCAGTAAGGGATTTTGGTGTTCCCGCGCCTGGGCGCTTCAGCAAACCGGCATTCAGCCGGTGCCACATGTAACTTATGCTTATCACGCAGAAAGATTGGGTGTCAATCTTATTTCTGGACGGCCACAAGGGCGCGGTCGAGTGTTTCGCGGATTTTCCGCGCCAAATCGCGGGGCGAATAGGGCTTTTGCAGCACCGGCAAGCCCTCCTGCTGAGCTTTATGCAGCAGGGCGATATCCGGACTATAGCCGGTTGCGAAAATCACCGGCAAATCCGGTCTGTCGTTCCGCATCCGTGCGTAGACTTCAGGCCCATTGAGTCTTGGGAGCACCACATCCAGGAGAACGAGATCGATCTGGGTGCGATTGGCGCGAAAATTCTGCACGGCCGTTTCGCCGTCCGTCGCCAGCATCACTCGATACCCCAGTCCGGTCAGTGCTTCGACGGCGAGCTGGCCGAGGCCCTCGTGATCTTCCGCAATCAGGATCGTCTCCGATCCTCCACGGACCGGTCCAGCTTCCTCAACCCTTTCCCGCGGAACCGAAACATCCGTGCTGACCGGGAAATAACAACGGAACGTGCTACCCGTTCCGAGCTCGCTATAAACATCCACGAACCCGCCGTGCTGGCGGACGATGCCGTACACCGTGGCGAGGCCCAGCCCCGTTCCTTTTCCCAGTTCCTTGGTCGTGAAGAAAGGCTCGAAGATGCGGTCCAGCGTCGCGGCGTCCATGCCTGTTCCCGTGTCCGTGACGGTGAGCATGGCGTATTCGCCGGGGCGCCCCAGGGGATGCGACGCGCAGAATTGTTCATCGAGCCGAACATTGGACGTCTCGATCGTCAGCGAGCCTCCCGCGGGCATGGCGTCGCGCGCATTAATGCAGAGATTCATTACCACCTGTTCCACGTGCGTCGGATCAACGCGCACAATCGCCAGATCCGGAGATAGGGTTGCATTAATCTCGATGTTGCTGCCAATTACCTTCTCCAGCAGGCTGAGAGTTTCGACGACTGTCTGGTTGAGGTCCACGTTGCGCGGTTCGAGGATTTGCTTGCGCGCGAAGGCGAGCAACTGGCGTGTGAGCGCCGCGGCGCGTTTGGCCTGCTGTTGCACCTTGACGAAGTGTCGATGGAGGCGCGAATCAGCTTCGGTTTCCTCGGCGCCCATCTCCGCCCACCCGAGGATTGCGCCGATCATGTTGTTGAAATCGTGAGCGATGCCGCCGGCAAGCTGCCCGATGGCCTCGAACTTCTGCGCCTGGAGGAGTCGTTTTTCGAGCGCGACGCGTTCGGTAACATTCTCGACGATTACCTCGGTACATTCGGACTTTCCGTCGGGGTCCATCGCCGCTCGACCGGTCATGCGAATCGTGATCAGCTTCCCATCCTTGCGCTTCCATTCCACCGTGGCATTCGCCCGCCCATGGTTCATGTATTCAGAGACGATCCGGGCCTGGTCCGCAGGATCGCGGTAAAGCGCCTGGGTGAGCCCGACGGAGAGAAGCTCGGCCGGGGATTCGTAGCCGAGCATCTCCGCCAGCGCCGCGTTTGCATGGATCAGCTTTCCCTCCGGTTGAGTCGTCCCGAATATTCCGTACGCGGCGTGATCAACGAGAGCCCGGTATCGCGCTTCGCTCTCGCGGAGAGCCCGTTCGGCGCGCTTGCGTTCCGAAATGTCGGTGATGCTGACACGCACGAGTTGACGCGTGGCCGAGGGCAATCGCACGAGGTGCATCTCGGCGGGGAATTCCTCCCCCGCGGAATTGCGACATACCCATTCGAGATGAGCGGGAACGCCGTTCGAGATTTGCGCGATTAACTCGCGTTCGGCAGCTTCCGCGCTCCTGCCACCCGACTGGAAAGCGGCGCTCACGTGGCTCACGCTCGCGCGCAGAAGTTCTTCGCGGCTCAGGTGAAAGAGGCGCAAAGCATTGCTGTTGCCGTCAATGAATGTGCCTTTGTCCACATCGAGCACGACAACCGCCTCCGGGGCGTGTTCTACCAGCGCGCGGTAATGTTCCTCGCTTTCGCGCAAGGCGGCCATCGCCTTGTTTTCGTCTTCGCGAGCCGCCTTCTCCTCCTCTGCGTGGCGAACCGCCGGCGGCATGCGTGCCGGATCTTTTCGCGGGAGACCCTTCTTGAAAATGACTCGAGACATCGCTGCGCACAGCTCCTATGGGAAGACTTCGAGGGTCTTATCGGCATATTCGGGGTTGAAGCCCACACCGTAATTGCCCGCAAGCATCGTGGTTGCGCGCTTGATTCTATGCGCACCTGCTTCAATTGCCCTGAGGTGGTACCGAAAGCGGAATTCCGAACGCGGTCGAAAGAAGATTAACGAAAGCTTATTTCAGGAATTCTTGCGCGACCAGATGTCTCGCAGAGTACCTACAAGCGGCCCTATTGCCCGGTTGGCGCTTGCGGAGGATGGCTTGCGAAGTATTGGCCGAGTTCGCTGGTGAGTTGAGTCAGACCGGCGCGCACGTTGCGATCCTGCGCCTCAACAACGTCGGCTACCGTCTTGCCGCTGACGGGCTCGTCATGCGTGTAGGAGCTGGACCAAAGGGTCGCTCCGGTTTTCGGATCGAACAATTCCAATTGCAGGGAAAAACGCGCCGTCAGCCCCGGCGACTGCACATCATCCATCGCGTAGAGGTGGCCGCGAACGACGTAATCGCCGCGCACGCTGGTGCTGATCCTCGAAACGGAACGGTATGTTCCCGATGAACGCAGCGTCCCGATCAGCATATCCTGCACCATCTCGGCCGGCGGTGCGGCCCAGCGATCGTACTCGTACGTGCCGAGCTGCACGGCTCCAGTCCCATAGACGAGGCGGTTATCACGGTACAGGCTTGAAGCAGTGATGCGGGAAACGAGAAGCGTGACCGGAACCTGAGGCGAGGCCGAGGTGGCGGGCGTCGGACCGACATCGAGCACATAGTACTTTACGGGCCGCGAAGCGCCGCAACCTGCGACAACTCCTGCGATCAAAAGGACAAGCGCGGCTTGCTGGATACGGCGCGTCAGCACTTTTCGTTCCTCCCTATTTTACTTCGGCGGAGCTTCGCCTGGTTCGTGCGCCTTGAGGCCGGATGCGCGAATCAGGGTGTAAGGCCGCGTCTTGATGGTCTCCGTAAACTCGTTCATGTTTTCGGTGATGTGGCGGAGATTGTCGATAATCTCATCGAGGTTCTCGGTATTCGCGCCCAGCGTGTTGTCGAGCTGGGCGGTAAGCGAGACAACCGACGTGAGGGATTGCCGGAGATCGGCAATCGCTTTTTTCAGGTCGGGGCGATCCTCGCCAATCATCGCGTCAACATGCGCCAGGGTATCATTGGCCTGGTTGGCGGTCTTGTGGAAGTCGTCGATCAGCGGACCCAGTTTTGCGGTTGACGCATTAACATTGGTCAGCGTCGAATGGACAAGCGCTCGATTTTCAGCCAGCATCACATTCAGGTTCGCCAGGCTCCCGGAAATGTTGGCGCGGTTCCGATCGTTCAGTAGGTCATTTACCCGATCCATCGTTTCCTTCAACCCGACTACGCGATCGTTCAAATTGGCGATCAGCACGTTCGCGTTCGGCCCGAGATCGGAAATCGTCGCAGCCACGTCGGCGAGGCTGGTGTATTCCATGGATTTCAAAACCGCGTCTTTTTGCGCCCTCGGCGCATTCAGCGTGCCGGGTATGATTCCGAGGAAATTGTCACCCAGTGGGCTGACGCTGGTGATTTGAGCGATGCTGTCGGTCTTCACCGGCACGCTGGGCTCCACGGCGAAGTCCACTTGCATCCGCGTGGAATTCAGCGGGTCGCTCACTACCTTCTCGACCCGGCCAACCGGAGGACCTCCCGCATACCGAACTTCCGCGCCCGGGCTCAGCCCGCCCGCGTTCTTGAAATACGCGCGATAGGTCACGGTGCCGCTGCCGAAAGTTCCCGATAGAAGAAACACGACCACGACAAGCAGGGCAGCAGCCACCAGAGTGAACAATCCGACTAAAGCTTGCTCCCGCCTCGGTTCCATGTGCTTCCTCGTGAATTCAGGGCCTGATTTACGCTGCAGCTAACTTACCCAGCCGCCCCAAAAGTTGCGGCGGAGTATATCACGTCATTGCCGTTTGCCAGCTTCAACGCCGCTGGGGAGGGTTCTCCCCAGTCAGCATTTGCAGATAGTCTATTTCCGCGGCCATTTCCGGCTCGGGAACGCGGTCCAGGAACTGGCGCACGCGCGGCCCGGTGTTCTGGCGCAGCTCCTCCGGCGTTCCCTTGGCGGCGACCACTCCCTTGTCGAGCAGAATCATGCGATCGGCGATCAGGAACGCGCTGGCGAGTTCGTGCGTGACTACCACGATCGTGATGCGAAACGCCTTCTTCAATTTCAGGATTAGCTCGTCGAGACCCGCGGCGATGATGGGGTCGAGCCCAGCCGAGGGCTCGTCGAAGAACAGGATCTCCGGGTCCATGGCGAGCGCGCGGGCGATGGCGGCGCGTTTTTTCATTCCGCCGCTCAATTGCGCGGGCATGTAATTTTCAAAGCCGGAGAGGCCGACCTGGTCGAGCTTCAGACGAACCACGATGTCGATCGTGGATTCATCGAGCGGCGTATGCTCGCGCAGCGGAAGCGCGACATTTTCGCCCACGGTCATAGAACCGAAAAGCGCTCCACTCTGAAACGACATCCCCATTTTCTTGCGAAGATCGTCGCGCTGCGTTCCCGACATGCCCGCGAAGTTCTTGCCCTGAATCCAGATTTCGCCCTCGCTGGGATGTTCCAGGCCCACCAGCGTCCGCAACAGGGTGCTCTTTCCACAGCCGGAGCCGCCCATGATCACCAGCGTTTCGCCCGCCGGCACTTCAAAATTGACGCCGTGGAGAATCTCGCGAGTTCCGTAGCGGACGCGCAGATTCCGTACGCTGATGGCGATATCGGCCGATTTGCCGGAAGTGTTTTCTTTCGAGATGGGTTGTGCCGGCATTTTCCTATTTCAGCGGCGCTGTGAAATAAAAGATCGCCGTGAAAACCAGGTCAACGACGATCACGAAGAAGATTGAATTCACGACTGCCGAGGTGGTGGACCGCCCGACCTGCTCGGAGCCCAGCCCGGTGTTGAATCCTTCCCGGCATCCGACGGCGGTGATCACCAGCCCGAACATCACGCTCTTGATCAAGCCGCTGGCGATGTCGCGCAGCTCCAGCGCATTCAGCGTGGCGTGAAAATACGTTCCCCAGGTGAAACCGGCGCTGGTGACGCCGAACAATCCGCCTCCTAGAACGCCCATAAAATCAGCCCAGGTCGTCAGGCAGGGCATCATCAGGAGCATTGCCAGGAATTTCGGCGCGACGAGAAAGCGAACCGGCTCGAGCGCCATGGTTTCCAGTGCGTCTATTTCTTCGTTCACCTTCATCGTGCCGATTTCGGCGGCGAATGCCGAACCGGAACGTCCGATTACCATGATGGCGGTCATCAGCGGGCCAAGCTCGCGCGTCATCGAAACAGCCACGGCGCTGGCCACCAGTTGCAGCGCGCCAAGCTGGCGCAGTTCGTAGGCGCCTTGCAGAGCTAGAATCAGGCCGACGAAAAACGAGATCAGAGAGACGATGGGAATGGCTTCCACGCCCACGGACATCGCTTGATGTATGGCGCGGGCCCAGCGAAGCGGCTTTCCCCGAAAAGGCTCGATAAATACCGCCCGCGCCGCGCCTCCGGCAAGTCGCGCCAGGCTACCTACGTAGGCCACTCCGTCGATTGTCGCTTCGCCGATATTGTCTATGAACGCCATACGGGGATCAGCGCGAGAGCGCTACTTGGCGCCACCGGCGCCGCCAGGGATCGCGCTGAGGGCTTCCTCTTCGTTGTCGTAAACTTCGAAAACTTTCAGAAGGCGCGTCAGTTCCAGGACCTCGCGAGTCGTCTTGCTTAAGCCATACAGCGCGAATCCGCTTTTCAAATCGCGAGAGAGCTTCAAACCTTCGACCAGGGAGGCCACGCCCGCGCTGTCAATGTATTTCACCTTTTCAAGGTTCACGATGACGCGCTTGACGCGTTTTTCCTTGAGCAGGTCGAGCAGGGTTTTACGGACTTCGGGGGTGTTATAAAGCGTAATGTCGCCGGTAACGTCGACAATAGCAGCGTTCTCAAATTGACGCGTGGAGATATTCATGAACGGGACACCCTCTGGCGCACCAGTGTTTTGCCAGAGATTACGCATATATGCAACCCTTTTCGAATCGCGCGGAAACGCAGGCGTTAACCCAAAATGGGACACTCGGGCGAAGCGTGGGCGAAACAAGAAGCCTGTAGGAATTTAGCTTCGATGATCCAGAGGGACGTAGCTGCGCAGGTCGTAACCCAGGTATACCTGGCGCGGCCGGGAGATTTTCTGCTCGTGGTCCAGCAGCATCTCCTGCCACTGGGCGATCCATCCCGACGTGCGCGGGATGGCAAACAGCACGGGGAACATGGTCACCGGGAATCCCATTGATTGATAGATGAGGCCGGTATAGAAGTCCACGTTGGGATAGAGGCGGCGCGAAACGAAATATTCGTCCTCGAGCGCGATGCGTTCGCATTCGAGCGCGATATCAATCAGCGGGTTGCGGCCCATCACGTCGAAGACCTCGTAGGCGACGCGCTTCACGATCTTGGCGCGCGGATCATAGTTCTTATAAACGCGGTGGCCGAAGCCCATCAGCAGTTTTTCGCCGGCCTTCACGCTCTTGACGTACGCCGGCACATTATTCACCGACCCAATTTCGACCAGCATGCGCAGCACGGCTTCGTTGGCGCCGCCGTGAAGCGGGCCATACAGCGCAGCGGTGGCCGCGGCCGTGGCGGAGTACGGATCCACGTGCGAACTCCCGACGCCGCGCATGGCGGTGGACGAACAGTTCTGTTCGTGGTCCGCATGCAGGATGAACAAAACATCGAGCGCGCGCTCGAGAGTCGGATTCGGGCGATACTGCAGTTCCGTGGTGCGGAACAGCATGTTCAGAAAATTCCCGCAGTAGCTCAAATCGTTGTCGGGATACACAAACGGCATTCCCAGACAGTGACGGTAGGCGAACGCGGCGACCGTCGGCATTTTGCCGATCAGGCGATAGGTCTGTTTGCGGCGCGAGTCGGGATTAAATATGTCCTTCGCGTCCGGATAAAACGTGGAAAGCGCGGCAATCGTCGAAATCAGCATCCCCATCGGGTGCGCGTCGTAGTGGAATCCGTCCAGAAATTTCTTGATGCTTTCGTGAATAAACGTGTGGTGCGTGATGTGATAGTTCCATTCCTTCAATTGCTCGCTCGTCGGCAGCTCGCCGTGGAGGATCAGGTAGGCGGTCTCGGGGTACGAGCTCTTTTCGGCCAGCTCCTCAATGGAATAGCCGCGATAGCGCAGAATTCCCTTGTCGCCATCGATGTACGTGATCTTGCTCGCGCACGAGGCCGTGTTCGCGAACGCCGGATCGTAGCTCATCATCCCGAAATCGGATTCGTGGACCTTGATCTGGCGCAAATCGATGGGCCGGATGGTGTCATTCTTAACCGGAATCTCATATTGCCGGCCGGTGCGATTGTCAACGATCGATAGAGTGTCGCGGCGTGCGCCTGCGGGCGTTTCGCTGTTGCCAACCGAGGCCGATTTGGTCGGATTCATGCCCTAACCCTTCCCGATGCCGCAAACAAATGGTGATTTTCAGATTACGAATAACCAATGTACACCAAAATCCCGTGCTGGCGAACCGGTTTGCGCCAACATTCACCAAAATTGCAAATGGGAGCGACCATACGTCTCCGTATGGAGACGAACAGGGCGTGCCCAACCGTACTTGCGGACTCTTGCGGACACTGTTCAACGGCTCCGCGAGCCGCCGCGCGTCAGCTCGAACTCGTCAGCTCAGTCTCCGTCGCGAGTTCTGATCGGTCGCGCCCGCGCTCTTTAGCGCGATAGAGCGCTTCGTCGGCCAAGTGAATAAGCTCGCGTGGATCGAGTGGCTTAGCGGCAGTGCTGATGGCGATCCCGCAACTCACGGTGACGGACAATGGGCCGCGGTCGGTTTCTACGGGCGCGGAGCGGAGTGAATTGAGAATTCTTTCCGCCAGTGCGATTGCTCCCGAACGGCCGCACGAAGGCGCGACCACGATGAACTCCTCGCCGCCATACCGGCCTACGGTGTCGTATGGGCGGACGCTGCGGGCCATGCGGCGCGACACCTCTTTCAGCACGGCATCGCCCGTGGGATGCCCGCGCGTGTCATTGACGCTTTTGAAATGATCAAGATCAACCAGAATGATTGCGAAGCTCCCGCCTTGACGCAGGTGACGCGAATGTTCTCTGGCAATTTCGTCGAGAACGACGCGGCGGTTCGCGAGCCCGGTCAGCTCATCGTGGGTGGCGCGAAAACTCGACTCCTCGCGTGCGGCGATCAAGCCATTCTGAAGATCCAGAATGCGCTGGCCCACGCGAAGGCGAGCTCGAAGCTCCGAGGCATCGAACGGTTTTGTGAGGTAGTCGTCGGCGCCGGATTCCAGCCCTCGCAGCAGATCGTCCCTCTGGCTGCGCGCTGTAAGCAAAAGAATGTAAACGTACGGTCGGTCTGGGTGCGCCCGCACCCGCCGGCAGACTTCCGGGCCTTCCAGACCCGGCATCATCCAATCCAGTACCGCGAGCGCCGGGGCATCTTTGCTTTCGAGAATTCGAACCGCGTCCAAGCCGTCCGTCGCGGTCACCACCTGATATCCCCACTTCTCGAGGAATGCCTCAAGCATGCGGCGAGAAACGGGGTCGTCTTCGGCAATCAGGACGCGATTTGCGCTTGTTTCTTTGTCGGTCATTTTTGAATTCCTTTGTCTGAATCCTGAGCGGTCCAGGACGCCGCAGGATCAGCGGGTCACCTGGCGGCAAAACGATTCCAGAGCGGGTAGCAGTAGATCGAGTTGCCGCGCCAGGTTTTCAAACAATTGACCGGCGTTTCCTAGGTCGCCGGCGCGTGCCTGCTTTTCAAGATCGAATGCCGCCTCCGAGACTTGCGGCGCGCCCAGGCTCAACGCCGCGCCCTTGATCTTGTGCGCCAGCATCTCGATCGCCCGGGAATTACCGGCTTCCATGGCTTCACGAATTCCTCCCATGTCCTCTGGACACTCGTCCGCAAAGAGGCGCGCGAGCTCCTCAAAAAGTTCCCGATCCCCCTCAACTCGTTCGAGCGCGGCAACCATATCCAAGTGATTCGAAGCGACCGCTGCAACGGCGGGCGGCGCTGCAGGGCCTGCGCTCGCTTTGCCGAGCCTGACGCGATTCATCGCAGCAAGCAGTTCGGACATCCGAATCGGCTTCGCGACGTATTCGTCTGCGCCCGCCGACAGGCATCTTTCCCGGTCTCCCTTCATGGCATGGGCCGTCAAGGCGATGATCGGCAGGTGCGCGCCGGTACTTTGCTCTTTTGTTCGTATCGCGCGTATCGCCTCCAATCCGTCCATGACCGGCATCTGCACGTCCATGAGGATCAATTCGAAACTCTCCCCTTGCAGGGCAGCAAGCGCCTCGCGGCCGTTCTCTGTGGCCACAACGGTGTGGCCTCGCTTTCCCAGGAGCGCGGTAGCCAGGGTCCGGTTGACGGCATTGTCCTCGGCGAGAAGGATTTTCAATCTCGGGCCGTTGTCCTCCGTTCGAACGTCCGGCGGCGGCAAAGGCTCGTGCACGCCCGTGGGATTCGAGAGCGCTGCTAATAGCGCGCTCAGAAGTTCGGAGGGCTGCACAGGTTTGGTCAGATAGCTGGCGATGGCAAGTGCGCGGCACCTTGCCGCCTCACCATGGCGGGCGCTCGAACTCAACAACACGATCGGGATCTCGCCGAAGCTGGAACTCCTGCGGATTTCCGTGCTCAACGTGCACCCATCCATCTCCGGCATCTGCATATCGGTGATCACGAGGCGGAACGGCACACCGCGCTCGTGCGCACGCGCGAGCGCTTCCAGCGCGATCCTGCCTCCATCGGTCGCGTGGGGATGCAATCCCCATGCCGCTAGCATCTCGACGAGAATCTTGCGGTTCGTCTGATTGTCGTCCACCAGCAGCACCCGGACGCCCGACAGGATTTCCGGATCCGGAGTTTCCCGTGCGGCGCCATCATCACCCGCGAAGCCAAAGTGACCGGTAAAATGAAACGTACTGCCCTGTCCCAGCTCGCTTTCCACCCAAAGTTTTCCTCCGATCAATTCCACGAGCCGCGAGGTGATCGCCAGCCCCAATCCCGTTCCTCCGTAGTTGCGGGTTGAAGAACTGTCCGCTTGGGTGAATGCATCGAAAATCATTTCCTGCTTCTCTTTTGGAATTCCGATTCCGGTGTCGCGCACACGAAAGTGCAATAGAACGCCGCTGTCGTCCTCTGCTTGTTTCTCGACGTCCACCGTGACCTCGCCCTGTTCCGTGAACTTCACTGCGTTTCCCACCAGGTTGACCAACACTTGCCGCAGTCTGCCCATATCGCCTTTCAGGCGCTCCGGCACTCCGGGTCCGGCGCGCCAGGTTAGTTCCAAATTCTTAACGTGGGCTCGTAACGCCAGCGTTTTAAGGGTTTCTCCGATGCTCTGTTTGAATTCGAAGTCGATGTTCTCGATCTCGAGCTTGCCCGCTTCAATTTTGGAGAAATCCAGAATTTCGTTGATCAGCGTCAAAAGAGAATCCGCGGAAGTTTTCACCATGCCCAGGTACTCACGCTGTTCGGCGTTCAGATCTGTCTCGAGCGCGAGTTCCGTCATTCCGATAATGCCGTTCATCGGGGTGCGGATTTCGTGGCTCATGTTGGCCAGGAACTCGCTCTTGGCGCGGCTGGCTGCTTCGGCCGCCTCTTTTGCTGTCCAGAGCGCCGCTTCGGCCCGCTTGCGATCGGTGATGTCCTGATACAGGGTGAGCACCCCGGTCGTCGCGCCGTCGGTGAAAATGGGAACCGCGAAGACTTCGACGTCAACAAGCGAACCGTCGCTGCGGCTCCGTCGCCCAACGATGTGCGTGGTCTGGCCCTGCAGGACTCTGTCCTGGTTGGATTCGAGCTCCGCGCGAAACTCATTATTGGCGATCAGATCGACGAGCGGACGGCCGAGAATATCCTCCTGCCGAACTTGAAAAAGTTTCTCGAACGTGGGGTTGCACAGATTTACGGCTCCGTCGGTGCCTGTCGCAACGATGCCCACGGGGCTGTTTGCGATGACAGAGTTCAGGAACGACTTCCCTTCTATGAGTTTCCACTCCGTCTGTTTGCGTTCCGCAATTTCGTTTTGCAACTCGCGCGTGCGTTCCTCCACTCGTGCTTCCAGTTCGTGATGCGCCAATTGCAAAGCATTCTCGCGCGTTTCGATCTGGCTGAGCATCTCGTTGAAGCGGTCCGCCAATATCCCGATTTCATCCTCGCTGCTCTTAGTGGCACGGAGGGAATAGTCTTTCACAAGAGAAACCGCGGACGCCGTCCGAGCGAGTTCAAGAATCGGTTCGGAAATCACGCGCTGCAGTCTCGATGCCAGCAAGTAAGCGGTCACAAAAGAGGCCAGAATCACAATGAGGAAAATCAAAGCGAATCGCCCAGTGCGCGCATAAAGTTCATCCAGGTCGGATTTCAAATAAATCGTGCCGATTTCCTCTCCGTTCAGCTTTATGGGCTGGAAAAGGATCACCTGATTCGGAGTAAACACAGTGCCTGTCGCACCTCTGACGGGAGGTGTGAAGCTGGGATCCGTGCCGCTGCGTGCGTACTTCGCGAACACGGACCCGTCCTGGGCGTAGATGCAAGCCTCGACAATGTGCGGCTGCGATCGCAATGAGCTGAGAGTTTCACGAGCGGACTGTGCGTCCGAAAACACAAGCGCAGCGGTGCTGTTGGACCCGGCCATGGCCGCTGCGGAAACCAGGTCCGTGGCCAGTTCCGTGCGGAAGGACAGGCCGTCATACACCGCCAGAGCGGTACAGGCTATCAATATGGAGACACCGCAGGTCACCAGGATAATTCCCTTAAGTTTCTGGCCAATCGATGCATTGGGCCCTATGTACATTTCAGCTCCTGTCGTTCTTGGGCGCGTCGTGGACAAGCCGGGCCAGCGAGAGCAGCTTTGAGCTCACCTTCAGGCCGGCGCGGTCGGTAGCGTCTGTATTGATCAAGAAACGCACACGGTTGTCTTCGAGGACGAATTGAATCATGCCGCCAGCCGCCGCGAAGCCTTCCGTCTCCCCCACCACGAGGGTGCTCGTGCCTTTAAGGCCGTCGAGAATCTCCGCTACCCGGCTCTTCTCCGAGGAGCTGACGAAGACCATTTGGCAGTGCCGGGCGTCCGCCAATTCCTTACTTCTTTCAATGGCGACGCCGCGCTCTCCGATCATCTTTCCTAGTAAGGCATCGTCCATCGCGTGTCCGAACGGATCCGCTCCGAGGATGCAAATCACGAAGGGCGATCGAGGGTCTGAAAAACTTGCCGCGGGCCATTCGACGAACTTCGCGAAGTTGAAAAGAAAAGCGGCCTTTAGCTGGTACTCGCTCGGCGGATTTGCCTGGGCCCGATCCAGGGGGGGCCATGCGGATGACAATAAAGCCGCCAGAACGAGCGCGGCAGATTGCCGCCAGGAAAGCGAATTCCGCGCGATCAAGCTCTTCGCCCGCACTCCCGCAAAACGCATCGCCCATCGCCCGCGGAGTTCAATGCTCGTGACCTCCTCGTCAGAATCGCCATGTGAACTTCGCGTAAGCGCTGCGCTTGACTTGAGTCCTTCTCGCGCTGTTCGTGGAATCCACGAATTCCTCGTGGAGGTCCCTCAGGAGATTCTGACCTACAAGACTCAGGGAGACGCCTTCGCCCACCAGCCACGAGAGTTGTGTGTCGAGCCTCGTATAGGAAGGCTCGCTCGGGTCGGTTAGCCGGCCGACAAAATACGCAGACGTGTCCCAGCTCAGCGCGTGAGTGAAAACGAAGTGCGATCGAAGCTGCGCCGAATGATCGGGGCTGCTTCCCTCCGCGGCGGCGACCGACGTCGTGTCCTGACTCGCGGGGGCCAGATGCATGTGGATTTCCTCAAACGCATATCCTGGGCTTAGAGTCCAGCGCGGGGTCGGCTGCCAATTCACCGCGAACTCGATGCCTTCTGTTTCTCCGTGCATCAGATTTTCGTAAGTGATCGGCAGGATAAAATGCGTCGGCGGCGGTATATTGTCCAAGAATGGCGACGACGGCTCACGCGTGTATTGATCGCTGTAATTGTTGTAGTAGGCGGTGAAGTCTATGGATAGGGTTCTGCGAACCGTCGTTCGATAGCCCATTTCGTACGCAATCAGACCTTCATCCTTAACCTGCGGAGTGCCGATAAACGTGACCAACACGGGAATCCCTCCTGGGCCCGGGAACGCGCTGAGGGTATAGCGGGCGGAGGCATCGATCGCGCTTGGTGTCCGCTCCGCCTTGGAGACGGCGGCCCACAACGTGTGGTGTGGGCTGAGCGCCCAAGTCACACCAGCGCTTGGCATGAAGTCAAAGCCTGTGTAGTAGTTGTGCGCCAGCTTTGCTCCAACGGTCAGGTAAAAGCGGTCTGGAACGATGGCGATCTCGTCCTGGACAAACGAACTGAAGAGCTGTGTGTTGAGTTTAGAGGGGACAAAAGACGCAGTCAGATTTCCGTCGGAGTTCCACGGCGAATAAACATAGGTGAGTCCCCAAACGATGTTCTGCCGCGCCCACCCGCTGAAGTGATGCTGAAAATCAAGATCGAGCGTGCTGCGGCGCTCGCGGATAATGTCACTGAGTTCGTACCTGTCGTAGGAGACTCGTAAGGTCGTGTCCGAATCAGTAGACAAAGTGTGGCCCCAAACCGCTTGCACGAACTCGCCTGTCTGATTGGCTAACTGCTCGATGTTCTGGGGGGCCGAGGCGGTAACGGATGGGAAGTCGCTGGTGGGGATGCCCTCTCGGGCGTCGTAGATATTTCCTTGGACCGTCAGCGTGTCTTTGGAAGAAAGGGCGCTGTCGGTGCGAAAGCCGCCTTGGAGCAAATGCCAGCCATCTCCGCCGTCCTGGTCGGCGGAGTTCGGCAAATGATCCTGATTGAAATATTTCGTGTAAACGCGATAGTCCGTGCTGTCGCCCGCGCTGCCGCCGTATTGGATGGCTCCAAATCCCTGGTCAAGATTCCCGCCTCCACCCAGCACCAGGCCGCCCAGCGTTTCGGATCCTTTTTTCGTAATGATGTTGATGACGCCGTTGACCGCATTCGCTCCCCAGATTGAACCGCCGGGCCCACGGATCACTTCAATCCTCTCGATATCTGCGAATGGAAGATCCAATACATCCCAGAAAACGCCGCCGAAGGTCTGCGTGTAGACTGGGCGCCCGTCCACCAGCACCAGCAACTCGTTGCTGAATCGTCCGTTGAACCCGCGCGCGCTGATGGCCCATGTACTGGCATTAATTTGCGCCACGTCCATGCCGGGAACCATCCGGAGCAAATCCGGAATATTCCTCGCACCCGAGCGGAGTATATCTTCCGCCGATATCACAAAAACCGCGGCGGCGGTGCGCGAAAGCGTCTGCTTGATCTTCGAGACGGAAGTCACCTCGATGTTCATCAAGTCCTCGAGACTCCGCGCTGTTAGGTCGGCGCTCTCTTGCTGCGCGCGCGCAGGCGGCGAAGCCGATCCAAGAATTGTGGCGAGCGTGATGGCGCGAACGACCTTCCCTGCGCGATAATTCAGGGTGACAGCGTGTTTACGTTTTCCTGGCACTCTTCGGCCCTCCCAATGCGGATGCGCACACACCGGCAGCGCTCCCCTGGATGAACTATCGGCACAAGTTTGCAAACGCATTGATGAGCGGTTTGGGGCCCGTGCGGTAAAACTCGACTGCAATGGCTACCTGCGGCCTCGGGTTAAGCCGCCTGAGTGCAGCAACTTAAGCGATGTGCCAGCATGGAACGGATGGTTGCCAAACCACGAAAACCAGCCCGCGGCTGCCGCAAGACCGTTATGGAATGATGTTAATGCTCCGTTAAAACCACACGAACGAAGCATCGCCTGCTTGCGCCCAAGGCCGCATTTCCCGTATGTTGTGGACGACTCCCCGAAAGAGAATCGATGAAACGCGTTCTGGTAATCGAAGACGACAAAGACATTATTGAGTTGGTGAAATACAACCTGGAGAAGGACGGCTTTCAGGTCGCCGCGAGCGTGGATGGCGCGACGGGGCTCGCGCAGGTGCGCAAGACGCCTCCCGATCTCCTGATTCTCGATTTGATGCTGCCGAAACTGTCGGGCCTCGAAATCTGCAAGGAGGTTCGCAAAGACGTCAGCCTGAATCGCCTGCCGGTTCTGATCCTGACCGCTAAGGGCGAAGAAGCCGATCGCGTCGTAGGACTGGAACTCGGCGCGGACGATTACGTGACGAAGCCGTTCAGCCCGCGCGAGCTTGTGGCTCGCGTGAAGGCGCTTTTGCGGCGTACCGAACCCGGAACGCCGTCGGAGAAGCCCATCGAAATTGGCGTGCTGCGGATCGATCCGGCCGCTTACAAAGTGACGCGCGGCGGAAAACCGGTTCCGATGAGCACGCTCGAATTCCGCCTGCTTTATTTTCTGGCGGCGCGCCCGGATCGCGTCTTCACGCGCGATCAGTTGCTCGACGGCGTCTGGGGGACCGAGCGGTTCGTCACGCCGCGCAGCGTGGACGTGTACGTGCGGCGCCTGCGCGAAAAGATCGAAGCCGATCCGCAGCATCCGGCCTACATGAAGACGATTCGCGGCGCCGGCTACCTTTTCGAAACCCGTGCGAGCTAGGCTTTTCTGGAAACTCGGGCTGACGTATTTCGCCCTGCTGCTTGGCGTCCTGCTTGCCGTTGATTTCTACTCCTCCCGGGTTCTTCGCCGCGATTACATTCGCTCGGCCGACGACAAGCTCGCCTCCCTCTTGAATGTCGCGCAGGCGCGTCCGCCACGGCTTGATGATGCGGCGGACCTTCGCGCGTGGACCGAGTGGATGGGGCGCAGCGGCGCGCGGGTCACGGTGATCGACAACACCGGCCGGGTGCTCTCGGATTCCCAGCACGATCCGGAGACGATGGAGAATCATTCCAACCGCCCTGAGATCCAACAGGCATTCGCGACGGGTGAAGGCCAATCCGTACGCCACAGCGCGACCCTCGGCCGCGATCTCGTGTATCGAGCAGTGCGCTGTGAGCAGACTGGCGGACCTCCCGTAGTGCTACGCATGGCGCTGCCGCTGGCGCAAGTAGACGCGTCCGTTTCGGAGCTGCGCCGACGGATCTATGCCGCCTCGCTCGTCGTCCTGCTGTTGGGCGGGATAATCTCGCTGACCTATTTCCGGGTGTTCTCCGCACGTGTCGAGCGGCTCAAGGATTTTTCGCGCCGTGTCGCCGAAGGAGACTTTCGCCCCTTGCCCGCGGAGCGCCCGCGCGACGAACTCGCCGATCTAGCCAGCGCGCTGAATGAAACGGCGGCGTGGATGGATAAAACGATCCGCTCGCTAAGCGGCGAACGCAATCGTTCGAGCGCGATCCTGCGGAGCATGGTGGAAGGCGTCGCCGTAATTGATGCGCAAGAAAGGCTCGTATTTTGCAACCGCGCCTTTTCGGAGATTTGGAACCTGGACTCCGTCGAGATCGAGGGGCGCCCGGTGATCGAAGCGGTCCGCAATTCCGATCTGCTGGGGCTGATTCGCCGGGCCCTGCGCGGCGAAGAAGGACTGCGGAGCGAAATCGCGATGGGCATTGTGCAGCACAGGAATTTCTCGGTGACGGCGACTCCGGTGCAGGCGCTCGAGGCGGCCTCGCTGAATGAGAAGCCGTCGGGAGCAGTCGTGGTGTTGCACGATGTCACCGAACTGCGCCGGCTGGAGCGCGTGCGGCACGATTTCGTCGCCAACGTCTCGCACGAATTCAAGACGCCGCTTACGGCTATCCAGGGCTTTGCCGAAACGCTGCTCTCCGGCGCGCTGGAAGATCCCCGCAACAACCGCCGTTTTTTGGAAATCATCCGCGACCACGCCACGCGGCTCGCGGTATTGACGGACGACCTGCTCAAGCTGGCGCGCATCGAGGCCGGAAAGCTGGAGGTTCAGTTCGTTCCGGTCCAACTAGCGGAAGTGATTGAACGCTGCACCGAAACTTCTCAGTTGAAAGCGAACCGGAAACGGATCGCGCTCGAAGTGAATGTGCCGGCCGCACTGCCCGTCGTTCATGGCGATGCCAGCCTGCTGCGCGACGTCGTGCAAAACCTCCTCGATAACGCCGTGCAGTACACGCCGGAGGGTGGCCGCGTCCGCATCAGCGCGACGGCAGGGTCGCGCGAGGCTGTCGTCACCGTGGACGACACAGGCATCGGCATTCCTCTCGCCGATCAGGAGAGAATTTTCGAGCGTTTCTATCGCGTGGACGCGGCGCGTTCGCGCGAAGCCGGCGGCACCGGCCTGGGCCTCTCCATCGCCAAACATATCGTCGAAGCGCACGGCGGCCGCCTGTGGGTGGAAAGCGAAGTCGGCCACGGCTCGAAATTTTCCTTCTCCGTATCGCTCGCCACCTGATTCCTGCGACATGGCTCGCCAGCGCTGTCTTGAAGCATTCACTTCCAATTTATCTGATTGCAATCGCAGCGGTTCATGCTGCATACGGTGACAAAGTTTGAGTAGACCGGCAACCGCCGGGGAAAGGTCATCATGGCAGCCACAAAGGTGAGCACCGAAGGAGTTTTTCAGGCGGTGCTGCTGAACTATCTGGTTTCTCAGGCGCGAACCGTCGAAGGTTCGGTGAACCGGGCGCTCGGCGCATTGCTCGGACGCGACGAACGCCTGGCGAGCGAAGTGTTTCTCACCGAACCGCGCATCAACGAACTCGAAATCGTGATTGACGAGCACGCCATCCGCCTGCTGCGCGCGGGAAATCTCGCTGATGCGGATGTCCGCCTGATCGTCGCCACGCTCAAAATCAACAATGACCTCGAGCGTATGGGAGACCTGGCCGTTAACGTGGCCGAGCGCGCCATCTCACTTTCTACCATGGGAAACGTCGAGACGCCGGCGGAACTCGAACCGATGACCGCCGCGGTTCGCGCGATGATTTCGAAATGTCTCGGCGCGCTCATCTATCAGAACGTGGATCTCGCGACGCAGGTGCTCGAAAGCGACGATGCCGTGGATCAGTACCGCGACCGCGTCTTCGAGGCGCTTCTTTCCGGCATCGCAGAGAATTCCTCGCTGGCTGCTCCGAGCCTCCAATTTGTTTTGGCATCGCGCCATCTCGAGCGCATCGCCGACCACGCCACGAACATCGCTGAAGACGTCCTGTTCTGGGTCCGCGGCCTCGAAGTGCGCCATGGACGCGCCAGACAATTGGAGGCGCGCGCCGAAAACGCGGTCGTAGCCGGCGCGTAGTCTTCGTCTTTTCACACGGGACTCATCCCTGATTCAACACGGACCTCTAGGGTGACGACGCGCGGCGCTCTGGCCTCGAAGCCAAGTGGCCGCCTGGGGCAGCGGGCCAGGAACGCCCGCTTGAGGCGAATCGGCACTGGTTTGGGCGACTGGTACGGGGAAATCTCGATAAGTTCTGGAGTCTCAGCGGCCTGCCCCGGAAGAACCACAGCACGTCTCGCCCAACAGAGAGGCGCGGTCTCTACCCCCGAGATTGCGCCTCTCCACCCTTCCGAGCAGCGATGTGCGCGTTCACGCCGAATTCTTGCAGATGTAACACGGCTGTAACAATCAGGAAAACATAATGACAAATGACACAGGAGAATCCCAAAGCACATGAGAAAAACGTTGGTTGTACTGTTCCTTCTCTTTGCCGGGGCGGCCACCGCGGGCGCGCAGTCGAACCCCATGCTGCTGAATGCCGCGGGCGCCACGTTCCCGTATCCGATTTATTCGAAGTGGTTTGACGTTTACCATACCGCGCATCCCAACATTCAGATCAACTATCAGTCCATTGGCTCGGGCGGCGGCATACGCCAGCTCCTGGCCGGTACCGTGGATTTCGGCGCGTCGGATGGTCCGATGTCCGACGATCAATTGGCGCAGGCAAAGTTCAAGATACTCCACTTCCCCACGGTCCTCGGCGCGGTGATCCCCACCTACAACGTTTCCGGCGTCAGCACTGACCTGAACTTCACGCAGAAGGCTCTGGCGGGAATTTACCTGGGCACGATCACCAAGTGGAACGATCCAGAGATAACGAAGGCAAACCCGGGAGTGAAACTGCCGGGCGAAGATATCGTGGTCGTGCACCGCTCCGACGGCAGCGGAACCTCCTACATCTTCACGGATTTTCTTTCCAAGGCCAGCGACGACTGGAAGAACAAAGTGGGCAAGGGCACCTCGGTCAACTGGCCCGTGGGCCTCGGCGGCAAGGGCAACGAAGGCGTTTCCGGATTGGTGAAGCAGACGCCGAACTCCATCGGCTACATCGAACTGATTTATGCCGTTCAGAACAGCATCCCGTACGGCAAAGTGCAGAACGCGGCCGGGAAATTCGTCAAGGCGGACCTCGCGGGCGTGACGGCCGCAGCCGCTTCTATGAAGGACATGCCGGAGGATTTCCGCGTTTCGATCACCAACGCTCCGGGCGCGACGTCCTACCCGATCTCGAGCTTCACCTGGCTCCTGATCCCCGCGCAGATTTCCGATGCGGGGAAGCGCGATGCGATCAAGGATTTCCTGAAGTGGATGCTGATGGATGGTCAAAAGTTTAACGAAGGACTTTTCTACGCACAGTTGCCGAAGTCGGTCGTCACGAAAGAGACGAAGGCTATTTCGCTGATCCAATAGGATGTCAACATCGGCCACCACGATGGATCGCGCGGCCCCCCGCCGTTTCAATGGAGGGGGGCCGCGTGCGTTTATTCACCGTCTTCGCCACGGCGATGAAGTGGCGCACATCCTGACGCTCACGTTCGCGGCCGGCATTCTGCTCCTTACATCCATGTTGGTGTACGAGCTGTGGGTAAATTCCCACCTGTCCCGCGCAAAATTCGGCTGGATGTTTTTCTGGACGAGCACCTGGGACCCGGTTTTCGACAATTTTGGCGCGGCCCCGTTTATTTACGGCACGCTCGTGACTTCGATCGTATCGCTCGTGACCGCCGTGCCGCTGGGTCTCGCCGCTGCGATATTTCTTTCTGAACTCGCTCCCCGCCGGATGTCGGATACGATTTCGTTTCTGATTGATTTGCTTGCCGCGGTTCCCAGCGTGATCTACGGTCTCCTGGGAATTTTTATCGTTGTTCCGCTGATGCGTACCACGGTGGGACCGATCTTGATTGGCACTCTGGGCCATGTTCCCGTGATCGGAAGATTCTTTAAGGGACCGAACTACGGAGTGGGGTTCCTGACTGCCGGAGTCGTTCTGGCGATCATGGTCGTTCCTTTCATCATTTCCGTTTCGCGAGAAGTCCTGCTGACCGTTCCGCGCGAGCAGCGCGAAGCGGCGCTCGCGCTCGGCGCGACTCGATGGGAAGCCACCTGGAAAGTGGTCGTGCCGTGGGCGAGAACCGGCATTCTCGGTTCGGTGTTCCTGGCATTGGCCCGCGCGCTGGGAGAAACGATGGCCGTCACCATGGTCATCGGCAACGATCCCAAGATTAGCGCGTCCCTTTTTGCGCCCGGTTACACGATTGCCGCCGTGATCGCGAACGAATTCACGGAGGCGACGGGCGATTTGTACCTGAGCGCGCTGATCGAGTTGGGGCTCGTGCTGTTCCTGATGACGTTCATCCTCAATGGTCTTGCCCGGTTGCTGATCGTCGCCACCGAACGCGGCGGAGGGCATCCGTCATGAGCCGAGTCCTCCTGATTTGGCGAAAATTATTGAACATCGTGATGCTGACGCTCACCGGAGTGGCGGCATTTGGGGTCGTTGCGGTCCTGTTCCTGATTCTCGGATATCTGGTGTGGAACGGTGGAAAATCGCTCAACCTGAATTTCTTCACGCAGCTTCCGAAGCCGGTCGGCGAAACGGGCGGCGGCATGGCCAATGCCATCGTCGGGAGCCTGAAACTTTTGTTTCTGGCCGCGCTGATGGGAGTACCCGTAGGCTTGATGGCGGGCGTGTATCTTGCCGAATTCGGCGGGAAGACCTTTTCTTATATCATCCGTTATACGACCGACCTGTTGAACGGGGTTCCTTCGATCGTGATCGGGATATTCGCCTATTCGCTAGCCGTTCTGCCCTTCAAGCACTTCTCCGCGATTGCCGGCGGCGTTGCGCTGGGGATTATGGTGATTCCCATCACCGTGCGAAGTACCGAGGAATTCCTGCGCGCCGTGCCCGGGAATCTGCGCGAGGGCGCGATGGCGCTCGGCGCCAGCAAATGGCGGACGATTGCGACGGTTGTGCTGCCTGCCGCAAAAGGCGGAATCATCACCGGCGTGCTGCTTGCGCTTGCTCGCGTCGCGGGCGAGACGGCGCCCCTGCTGTTCACCGCCTTCAGCAATCGTTTCTGGAGTCCGGGCTGGGAGCAGCCCATTGCTTCGCTTCCGGTGATGATTTATACCTATGCAATTGCTCCGTACGACGATTGGCACCGGCAGGCATGGGCCGCCGGGCTCGTCCTGCTGGCTCTCGTGCTGGTTGCCAACATTGGCACTCGGGTAGTTTTGAGCCGCGGCGGAGGGGGACGGAGTGCCTGATATGGGTGCCACCACACAGGGAAATAACGCCACGGCCGCGCGGCGCGCGCCGCAGATCCTAATGACCGAAAAACCACCGACGGCATCGGAAAAGGAGGCGCAGGTGCGCTTTGAGATTTCCGATCTGAACTTCTACTATGGTCCGAAGCAGGCCGTCTTCGGATTGAATCTCAAGATCCCCAAGAACCGCGTGACGGCGCTGATTGGTCCATCCGGCTGCGGGAAATCCACCTTCCTGCGCACGCTGAATCGCATGAACGAGACGATCCGCAATACGCGCGTGGCCGGCGAAATCCTTCTGGACGGCCAGGACATCTTGCAAATGGATGTTGTCGGCCTGCGCCGGCGAGTGGGCATGGTTTTTCAGCGCCCGAATCCGTTTCCGAAATCGATTTATGACAACGTAGCCTACGGGCTGCGTATCAATGGCTATCAGGGCCGGCTTGACGATCTGGTCGAGCACAGCTTGCGCCGCGCGGCGCTATGGGAGGAAGTGAAGGACTCCCTGCACAAATCGGCGTTTGCGCTTTCCGGCGGCCAGCAGCAGCGCCTTTGCATCGCGCGCGCTCTCGCCGTCGATCCCGAGGTTTTGCTTCTCGACGAGCCATGCTCGGCGCTCGATCCAGTGACGACCGCCAAGATCGAGGAGCTGCTGTTCCACCTGAAAGATAGCTGTACGATGGCCATTGTGACGCACAACATGCAGCAAGCGGCGCGCGCCAGTGATTTCACGGCCTTCATGCTGGACGGAAAACTAATCGAGCACAGCGAGACTTCGAAGCTCTTTACGACGCCGACCGACCCCCGCACGGAGGCTTACATCACGGGCCGCTTCGGATGACCCATATTCTTGCGGCTGCGTTATTGTATGGAAGGGGAAGGGGCTGAGCATCCATGGAACGCCATTTCGAACACGATCTTGAAGAACTGAAGCAGCGGCTGCTGTGGATGGGGAGCCTCGCCGAGCGCGCGGTCCATCAGGCCGTACAGGCGGTGCTCGATGGCGAGGAGCGCCTCGCCGAAGCCGTGCTCGGTGAAGAAGACGCCATCAACGAGATGCAGATTGAAATTGACGAGCGCGTGCAGCGCCTGCTTGCCTTGCAAGCGCCCATGGCGACCGACCTGCGCTTTCTCCTGGCCGTTTCGCGCATCAATGGCGATCTGGAGCGCATCGGCGATCAGGCCGTGAACATCGCGCAATCCGCGATGCGCATCTTGCGCCATCCGCAGGTGAAGCCTTACGTGGATTTGCCGCGAATGAGCGAGCTGGCCGAGGCCATGGTTCGCGACAGCCTCAATGCCGTCGTCCGCGGCGACCAGGAACTGGCCCAGAGCGTGCTGCGGCGCGACGATCAAGTGGATCGTCTGCGCGACCAGCTCTTCCGCGAGTTGCTCACCTACATGATGGAAGACTCCGCCGTCGTTTTTGCCGCTTTCGAACTGGTGCTCGTGGCCAAGAATCTGGAGCGCATCGGCGACCACGCCACCAACATCGCCGAGGACGTCATCTATTTCGTCGCCGGCCGCGACGTGCGCCATCCCGCTCTCGATCGCAGATGATCATCGAGCGGTAATTTGCCTCGATTTGAAACCCCTTGTAGTTTTCATGAGTTGTAGTATCTTCGCGCCGATCCATGGGGAGGGAATAAATCGTGCGAAACGCGTTTTTTGGCGCGGGACTCTGCCTCGCGGCTCTAATCCTCGCCCCTGGGTTTGCTCGGCCGAGCCACGCCCGCGCATCGAACGCCGCCCAAGCCGCTGCTTCGGCGGGCCCTTGCGACCGTGCCTGCCTCTACGGCTTTCTCGATAAGTATCTGGACGCAATGAAGGCGAGGGACCCCTCGCGCGTGGCGTGGGCGAAAAATATCAAGTACTCCGAAAACAATGTCGTCATGAAGATCGGCGACGGAGTGTGGGGCACGATCACTGGCCTCGGCGATTACAATCTCAGATTCGCCGATCCAACGACCGGCCAGGTCGGCTTCTACGGAATCGTTCAGGAGACGAAGGCCACTTCTGCATTCTCTCTGCGCCTGAAAGTTCAAGATGGGAAGATTTCAGAGGCCGAGATTCTGATTCACCGCAGCGAAGGTCCCGGAAGTCCGTTCCCCGCTGTGCCGAAGCTGGTTGATCAACCCGCCCTGAACGAGATCCTGCCGACCGAGGCGCGCCGCCCGCGCGAAAGAATGATCTCAATCGCCGACGGCTACTGGAGCACTATTCAGCTAAACGACGGCACAATGTTCACGGAGTTCGCCGACGATTGCGATCGAATTGAGAATGGTCTGCTGACGACCCACAATCCGGACCTCCTCAAGATAAGCCAAGTGGCCACACTTGGATGCGGGCAACAGTTTGCAATGGGACATTACCGATATGACGATCGCGCCCGCGACCGCCGTTACCCTCTCGTTGATGAGGAGCGTGGGTTAGTCTATTCGGCCGCGTTTCTCGATCACGCCGGCCGGCTGGGCAAATATACCCTGACCGACGGTCGCGTCGTGGACTCTCCGATGAAAGTGCCGAGTTCGCTCTGTGCGCTTGAGCTATTCAAAATCCGCGACGGCAAGATCCAGCGGGTCGAAACGATTTTCATCAGCGTCCCGTACAACATGCCGTCTCCGTGGATACAATATTAGCCGCAAACAAAATCACGATCATCGCCGGCTGGGGGGAAATAGACGCATGTCCGCCAAGCTCAGAGTTGTGTCTGCCATCGCGCTGACAGCTGCCGCTCTTTCGCTAGCGGTCTACTATCAGAACAACCTGCCGGCGCTCGCCGATGAACAAAACCCAGCTGCTCGCGGCCAAGTTGATCAAAAGCGCTTGATGGCCGCCGATAAGCATCCCGGCGAATGGCTTACCACCGGGCGCGATTTCGGCAAGGGTCATTACTCGCCGCTCGCGCAGATCAACACGAAAACGGTTGACCGCCTCGGCTTCGCCTGGGATTACCACACCAACACGATTCGCGGCCTCGAAGCCACGCCCGTCGTTGTTGATGGCGTGATGTACACGACCGGTTCGGTCGGCCAGGTCTACGCGCTCGACGCGCAAACCGGGAAAGAGCTCTGGACCTACGATCCGCACAACGACATGCGCGTGAATCAGCGCGCCTGTTGCGACGAAGTCAATCGCGGCGTCGCCGTCTGGCAAGGCAAAGTCTACGTCGCGTCCTTCGACGCTCATCTGATCGCGCTCAAAGCGGCCACAGGTCGCGAAATCTGGCGCGCCGATACCGTCGTGGACAAGAAAAAAGCCTACACCAGCACCGGCGCGCCTCAGATCGCCGGAAAAGTCGTGGTTATCGGAAATGCGGGCGGAGAATATGACGCACGCGGTTACGTCAGCGCCTACGATCTCGACACGGGCAAACTTGCCTGGCGCTTTTTCACCGTGCCCGGTGATCCCGCGAAGCCTCAGGAATCTCCCGAGCTTGAAGTCGCGATCAAGACATGGGACCCGAAAAGCAATTGGCCAATGGGCGGCGGCGGAACCGTCTGGGGCGGCATGGCCTACGATCCCGGCCTCAATCTTCTTTATTTCGGCACTGGCAATGGCACCTACTACGATCAGTCGCGCCGCAGCCCTTCCGGCGGCGACAATCTCTATATCTCCTCGATTCTCGCCATCAATCCCGATAACGGCCGCCTCGTCTGGCATTACCAGGAAGCACCCGGCGATCAATGGGATTACGACGTCGTGCAGCAGATCATATTGGCCGATCTGAAGATCGGAGGCGAGAATCGCAAAGTGCTGATGCAGGCATCGAAAACCGGCTTCTTCTACATCATCGATCGCAAAACGGGCAAAGTTCTTTCAGCCGAAAAATTCGTGCCGGTCACCTGGGCCGATCGCGTCGATCTGAAGACAGGACGGCCCGTCGAGGCGGCCGATGCGAGATCGTACAGGTATTCGTCCAACGGAAAGAAATTGATCTCGCCTTCGCCCATGGGTGGGCACAACTGGAATCCGATGTCGTACGATCCGCAAACCGGCCTTGTCTATATCCCCGCGATTGAAAATGGTCAGGAAGGGATTTTTTCCGGTAAAGCTTTCCTGCGGGCATGGGACCCGATTCACGCCAAAATCGTCTGGGATGTTCCCATGTCGGACTGGTGGGATCGTCCGGGCGTCCTGGCAACCGCCGGCGGATTGGTCTTTCAAGGCACCGGCACGGGGCATTTCTGCGCCTATGACGCGCTCACGGGCAAGAAACTGAAAGACATCGATGTCGGCACTTCGTTCGTCGCCGGTCCGATGTCGTATGGCATCGGCGGCACGCAATACGTCGCCGTGATGGCGGGCTGGGGCGGCGGCGGATGGAACTTCCCGCATCCCTCAAGCGCGGCGTTCCAGCGCGGCAACGATGGCCGAATCATCGCCTTCAAACTCGACGGCGGCGCGACGCCGATGCCGGCTCTGCTTCCGGCAATCCAGCCGATTCCCCAGCCGCCTCCGCTCACTGCTTCGGCTGACGTCGTCAAGAAAGGTGGCGAAATTTTCACCCCGCACTGCGCGTCATGTCATCTCAATATGCCGGGGAGCCTCGCTCCCGATCTGCGGCGCATGAGCCCGGAAACCCACGACGCATTCAAGCAGATCGTTCTCGGTGGCGCGCTGCGCAATGCCGGAATGCCGCCGTGGGACGACGTACTTACACCCGAGGACGCGGACGCCATCCACGCCTTCCTGATTTCGATTTCGTGGGACGCCTACAACAAGCAGCAAGCCGCGCCCAAAAACTGATTCGACCATTCAGGGTTGAGCGGCGGCGGCGCGGATGTCTCCGATTTCCAAAACTCGTTTCGGCCAACCGTGTCTCGCCACCGTCAGCATCGCGCGGCCGACCTCTCGCGTGGATACGATCTGATTGGGGAAGATCGCACGAATCACGGGTAACAGCGGTTTACCCAGCGTGTAGAAGATCTGATAGACACTGGTCTTGGATTTGATTCCATCGAGTGGCTCGATTATCCCGGGGCGAAACATGTACGCAGCCGCGAATGGCAACCGGAGCAGCGCATTTTCCGTTTTTCCCTTCACCCGCGCCCACATGATTCGTCCATGCTCCGAGCTATCGGTGCCGGCGCCCGAGACATAGGTAAACGTCATCTGCGGATTAAGCGGGCACAAAGTCTCCGCGGCTGCCACGGTGATTCCATACGTCACGCGGTCGTAGTCCGCTTCCGCCTTTCCGCTTGAGGTCACGCCAAGGCAGAAGAAGCACGCGTCAAATCCCGAAAGCGTGGCCTCGATCGCTTCGTAGTGGAAAAGATCCGGATGCACTACGTCCCGCAATTTCGGGTGCTGCACGCCTGTTGCGGTTCGGCCGATTGCCTGCACCATTTGCACATTCGGATCCAGAAGGCATTCGCGCAGCACGCCCTGGCCCACCATTCCGGTTGCACCAAAGATCAGTACGTTCATCGCTTGAAGTTTCCCGTGGCTCCAGCCAAAGGCGGAGACCGCTACGAATCGAGCGCTTCGCTTCGCGCCGCCGCTATTCTAGGTTAAGATCACACCCCGGAAGGCCATGAAATGAGCAAACCCGTCACGGCAATCTATCCCGGCTCGTTTGACCCGGTGACGAATGGTCACCTCGATCTCATCGCGCGCGGCGCCACGATCTTTGACCAATTGATCGTCGCGGTGGCGCAGAACCTCGAAAAAGAACCTCTTTTCACCGTCAAGGAACGCGTCGAAATGCTCGAGGCCGTCACTTTTGAATGGAAAAATGTCGAAGTGGAGGTATTCGACGGTTTGCTGATGGACTACGCCCGCAGCCACGGCGCTAGCGTGGTTATGCGCGGCATCCGTGCCGTTTCCGATTACGAGTATGAGCTGCAAATGGCGATGATGAATCGCAAAATCGAGCCCGATATCGAAACCGTTTTCATGCTGCCGGCCGAGGCCTATAGCTATCTGAGCTCCCGCTTGGTCAAGGAGCTTGCCCGCCTGGGCGGCCCTGTGAAGGACCTCGTTCCGCCCCTCGTTGTGGAGCGTCTGCGCGCAAAAGTCGGCTAGAATAGATCGTCGTCCCAAACCAGCTAAAGGGTAGGCAAATGGAGCCGGGCACCGCAGTGAAAACAGAAGAAGCCTTTCAGCTTTCAGACCGCGTCAACCGCATCAACGAATCGCCCACGATGGTGGTGCTGCAGGCGGCAGCTGCGCTCAAGGCGAAAGGTGTGGACGTTGCCGACTTCGGGGCGGGCGAACCGGATTTCCCCACTCCGGAGCACATCAAGCGCGCCGCGATTCAGGCGCTCGACGAAAATCGAACGAAATACACGCCGGTCCCGGGCCTCCCGGAGTTGCGCAAGGCCATCTGCGAATGGCACGCGAAAGAATTGGGCTCGTCCTACCAGCCCGCGGAATGCGTGGTCAACGTCGGTGGCAAGCATTCGATTTTCAACTCGATCTGCGCGCTCATCAATCCGGGCGATGAAGTCGTGATTCCCGCGCCCTACTGGGTCAGCTATCCCGATATCGTCAAGTACGCGGGCGGCATTCCGGTGATTCTCGAAACTACCGAAGCCGACAATTTCGTCATGCGCGCCTCGGCGCTCGAAAAACTCATCACCTCGCGCACCCGGATGGTCATCGCCGATTCGCCTAGCAATCCCTCCGGCGCCGTGATTCCGCCCGACGAATATGCGAAAGTTCTGGCGGTCTGCCAGCGCAAGGGCGTCTGGCTGCTCGCCGACGAATGCTATTCGCATTTCACCTATGGCGACGCGAAACCGTTTTCGATTGCGAGCGTGCCGGGATCCAAGAGCGCCTTGATCATCGTCGGTTCGTTCTCGAAGACATTCGCGATGACCGGATGGCGCCTCGGATACGTGCTCGCGCCAAAGCCGCTCGTTGACGCCGTCACGAAATTGCAGAGCCAGTCCACATCGAACCCAACCTCGATCGCGCAATACGCGGGCATCGCCGCGATGGGCGGGCCGATGGATGGCGTCGCCACAATGCTCGCGGAATATGCGCGGCGTCGCGAGCGCATCGTCAAAGGTCTGCGCGCGATTTCCGGCGTCACGTGCACGGCGCCGCAGGGGGCGTTCTACGTCTTCCCGAATATTTCGGCGCACTACAAGGCCGAAATGCCGGACGATATGGCGGTCTCCAGGCTGCTTCTCGAACGCGAACATGTCGCCGTCGTTCCCGGCGTGGCGTTCGGCGCGCCCGGCCACCTGCGCATTTCCTATGCCACGTCCATGGATCGCATTGACGAAGGTCTGCTGCGGATGGGTCGCTTCTTCGGCAAAGCGAAGTGACCGCCGCTGCGTAACCCGATGATCCTGTGTCCAGCGCGTCTGGAGCCCGTCTTCAGTCCGCGTCCGTGGGGTTCGCGCTCGCTCGCGCCCTTTTTTCCTGAAAAATCTGATCTTGCCCAGCCTCTGGGCGAGGCCTGGATGACGGGCAGCGAATGCCTGTTCGCTAATGGCCCTTTCGCCGGGGAAAAATTAGGCGAAGCGTGGCCAAAAATGCCGCCGGAGTGGGTGGGCACCCGCGCGGATCGAAACGCCGCTTTCCCTCTACTGGTAAAATTCATTTTCCCGGAAGAGAAGCTCTCCGTGCAAGTGCATCCGGATGACGACTATGCCGCGCGGCACGAGCAGGCGGCGGGCGGCCGTGGCAAGACGGAGATGTGGTACGCCGTCCGCGCGCGTCCCGGAGCGGAAGTGCTCGTGGGCCTGAAGCCGAACGTCACTCGCGAGGATTTCCAGCGCGCCATCGCAGGCGGATCGGCCGAAGACTGTCTCGAACACGTTCCGTTGAGTCCCGGCGACGCCGTGTTTGTTCCGGCCGGCACAGCCCATACGATCGGCCCAGGCCTGGTGCTCTGCGAAATCCAGGAGCACTCCGATCTCACCTACCGGGTCTATGATTACAATCGCTGCGACGCTAACGGCCACGCGCGTCCCCTGCACGTCGAAAAAGCGCTGGACGTACTCCGGTTCGGCAAGCAGTACGGAGGAAAAATCGAGCCGGTGCGAATTCACGAAGCGGGCGCGGAGAAGACATATTTCGCGTCGTGCCGTTATTTTGAAACCTCGCGCTGGGAGTTTTCCGAGCCGGTCCCGGCGACCACTTCGCAGGGCACTTTCGGCTTGTTGATTTTTCTCGAAGGGACGGGAACGATCGGCTGGAATAGCGAGCATGCGACGTACGGGCCGGCGCAAGTCTGGATGATTCCCGCGGCGCTCGGCGCTTATACAATCGCGCCCCGGGCGCGCACGTCTTTGTTGCGGACAAACGTTCCGCGCGAACCCGGTGAGTTCGGCGCCGGACTCAGCAGCCATGGCGTGAAGGAAGCCGATTGGTCGCGGCTGGTGCACCGATGAGAAAGCCCGGGAAAAAATCGGCAAAGAGTGAATCGCTCCCGGCATGTGCCGTCCTGCTCGCCGGAGGACGCGGCACGCGTTTTTGGCCGCGCAGCCGCACGCGTACTCCGAAGCAGCTTCTCAATATCGTTGGAGCTCAAACCATGCTGCGGGAGACCATGGCGCGGCTCTCGCCGCTTTTCCCGCCGCGAAACGTCTGGATCGTCACGAACACCCACCAAGCCTCGGCTGCTAAGCGGGAAATGCGCGGAGTTCCCGAGTCGCATGTGCTTGCCGAGCCTGCCGGATGCAACACGGCTGCTGCTATCGGCCTCGCCGCGATTCATCTGGTGCACGAGCATGGCGACGCGCTTATGGCCGTGCTGCCGTCCGATAGCTACATCGCGGATTCAGCGCGCTACCGCAGTCTGGTCCGTGCGGCGCTTGAGCTTGCGCGCGCGCCCGGAAATCTTGTAGTGCTCGGCATTCCGCCCTCGCGTCCTGAAATCGGCTACGGGTATATCGAGCGCGGAAACATCGCGTCGCGGCCGCGCGGCGTTCCGGCATACGCCGTCCGGCGCTTTACCGAAAAACCGGCTCTGCCGCTTGCCCGAAAATACGTTTCTTCCGGAAAGTACCTGTGGAACGCCGGGATGTTTTTCTGGCGCGCGTCCACATTCCTTGAAAACCTGGCGCGATTTCTTCCGGCCACGCACGACGCTTTGCGGGAGCTTGCCAAATCAATCGGCACGCCGCGATATGAGTCCGCGTTGCGGCGCATCTATCCGCCGCTGGAAAATATTTCGGTGGATTACGCCGTCATGGAGCCGGCCACGCGTGCTCGTGGAGCGTCGCGCGTCTTTGTGATTCCCGCCAAGGTCGGTTGGAGCGACATCGGCTCGTGGGCCGCCGTTTACGAACTTTTGGCGGCGAAGCACGGCGCGAATGTTTCCGCTGGCGCTTCGTTCGCGCTCGATGCTAACGGCAACTATTTCTGGAGCCCAAAGAAATTTGTCGCCGCCATCGGCGTCCGCGATCTCGTCCTCGTCGAAACCGACGACGCGCTGCTCCTCTGCTCCCGTGACCGTTCGCAGGATGTCGGCAAAATTGTGAAGTGGCTCGAGGAAAAGGGCATTCATCGCCTGCTGTGATGGGTTGAAAATAAAGGGTGACGTTCTTGTCTAATCGCTACGAATCACATCCTTCCGGAAGTGAGATCAAGTTCGGCACCGACGGCTGGCGCGGCGTGATGGCCGAGGATTTCACGGACGAAAATGTCCGCAAAGTCGCGCACGCGATTGCCCGCTACGTGGTGCGCGCTGAAAAGCCCGGCGCGGGCGTCGTCGTCGGCTACGACACGCGGTTTGCTTCCGAGCGCTTCGCGCGCGTTGCCGCGGAAACCGTCGCCGCAACTGGCACGCCGGTATGGCTCGCGACGGAAGCATGTCCCACGCCTGCGGTTTCGTTGCTCGTGCGGCAGCTGGGCGCTGCCGGCGGAATTCAAATCACGGCTAGCCACAATCCGTATCGCTGGAACGGAGTGAAATTCAAAGCGAGCTACGGAAGTTCGGCGTCGCCTGCCATCGTGGCTCAAGTGGAGCAGGAACTCGCGCGAGTTTTGGGAGACGGTGTTCCCGCGCTCCCGCCACGCCGCGATCTGATCCAATCGCTCGACGTGCGCACGCCGTATCTCGAGACGCTGGCCGGCCTGGTGGATTGGGACCGCCTGCGCGCTTCGAAATTTCGTTTCCTGATTGACCCGATGCATGGAGCGGGACGCGGATTGTTGCTCGAATTGTTTCGCAGCCATGGAGTCGAGGCCGCCGAAATCCGCGGCAATCGCGATCCTTTGTTCGGCGGCGTGAATCCGGAGCCGATCGAGCCGCACGTGGAACCGCTGCGCCAGGCAATGCGCGCGGGCGGCTACGACGCCGGGTTCGCGCTCGATGGTGATGCAGACCGCGTCGGCGCGATGGATCCCGACGGCACATTCATCACGCCGCACCAGATATTTTCAGTTTTGCTCTGGCATCTAGCAGGCACGCGCAACCTCACGGGCGATGTCGCGAAATCCTTTACCGTCACCAAGATGATCGACAAGATCGCGCTCAAGCTTGGCCGAAAAGTGTGGGAGACGCCCGTCGGTTTCAAATACATCTGCGAACGCATGCTGGAAGGCGACATTGTCCTTGGCGGCGAAGAAAGCGGCGGGATCGGCACGAAATTATATCTGCCGGAACGCGACGCGACGGTGAGCGCGCTGCTGCTCGCCGAAGTGATGGCCTGGCACGGCAAGCGCCTGGGTGAGCTTGTCGCCATGCTGCATCGCGAATTCGGCGAGCATCACTACGGCCGTGTGGACCTGACATTGAAGGACGGGCAGAAGGAAAAGGCGCTCGAATATTTCGCCGCGCCGAAACTGAATCGCTTTCTCGATTGGCCGATCGTGCGCCGCGAGGACCTCGACGGCGTAAAAGTCTATTTGGGGGATATCGGCTGGGCGATGGTGCGCGTGTCGGGAACGGAGCCGATGCTGCGCGTTTATTCCGAAACGACCCACGCGGATACCACGCGCCGCGTGCTCGACGAAGTCACGACTCTCGTTCAGGGACTCTAGCCGGAAGCTTTTGTTTCGAGACTTTTGAACGCGGCGTCGAGGATGCCGTTCAGGAAGGCAGGCGCCTCCGCGGACGAGAATTTCTTCGCGAGCTCGAGCGCTTCGTCAATCACAACCTTCGGCGGCGCGGTGCCGATGCGAAGCTCATAGATCGCGAGCCGCAGGATGCTCCGGTCAACGGCCGCCAGCCGGTCGAGCCGCCAATTTTCCGCGAGCTTTTCGACGAGCACGTCAATCGTGCCGGCCTGTGTAACCGCGCCTTCGAAGAGTTCGTCGGCGAATTTCCGAGTCGGTGCGGAAGCGCGCGCCGATTTCCAGAAAAGACTCTCGACTCGGGCGGGCTCCTGGCGCGTCATGTCCCATTCGAAAAGCATCTGCAGGGCGAACTCGCGCGATTTGTGCCGGAGACTCATCGGCGGCGTTTGGGGCCGCGCGCGGCGCGGCGATTCCGAGGCTTCGGGGCACCGGCGCTGCCGGAGAATTTACGCGATAGGCGAGCCATTTCGATCGCTACGATGGCTGTCTCGTAACCCTTGTTATCGCTCTTCTCACCCGCGCGAGCGAGGGCCTGTTCGCGCGTATCGCACGTGAGCACGCAGAAACCGATCGGCACGCCGGTATCGAGTTGCGCGAGCTGGATGCCACGCGCCGTTTCCGAACACACGAAATCGTAATGCGACGTCTCGCCCCGCAGCACGCAGCCGATGCACACCAGCGAGTCGAAGCGCCGCGTTTCCGCAAGCTTCTTCGCCGCGATGGGCAATTCAAACGCACCCGGAACGCGGACGATTTCCAGTTGTGGCTTGCGCGCTCCGGCGCTCGCAAATGCCTCAAGCGCGCCGGCAAGCAAGCGGTCGGTGATGAAATTATTGAACTCGCTCACGATGATTCCGAAATGCAGCCCCGTTGCGCTGAGTCCGCCGCGCTCGCCGAGGCGCACCTTTGGTTTTCCATGTCCCGCCATCAATCAGTATCCATGATTTTACGGAGTTGCGAGCGAAAGTAGAACGTTGCCGCCTTGCTGGCGCGCCTCGTCCAGCCCTGCTTCGGCGCGGTTGATCCATTCGGTGACGCGGTCCTCGGTTTCATCGCCCGGACGCGAGGAGGCCTCGGCCACAATGGCGCTGGCCGTGAGGCCCTGCTCGCCCCATGCGGGTTGGACCGTGCCGGCAACCTGGCGAAGCTTGTCCGCTAGCGCGCGGGCGTTTTCGAGCGACGTATTGGGCAAGACGAACACGAGCGACCAAGCAGTATATTTCACGGCGATATCGGTTTGGCGGACGGCCGAGGAAAGAGCGCGCGCCAGTTGCTCGACGTATTGCTCGACTGCCGCATCGCCGTGCTGTCGCAGGAGATCGCCGCCGCGGTCAATCTGCACGATGACGAGCGAAAGCGGCGTGCCCTGCGTGCGCGAGCGATTCGATTCGACAAGCAGGCAATCAATGTACGCGCCGCGGCTCAGCAAGCCAGTCTTTTCATCGGCGACGGCGAGCGAACGAACCAGCGAGCGCAACCGCGTGTGATTGACCGACATCACGAGCTGATCGCCGACGGCCTGGAGGAAAAAGCTCTCGTTCGTCTTCCATTTTCTCGGACCGGAGTCCCCCACGAGCAGAGCGCCCGCGGGCGCTTGCGTTTCCTTGTCCGTCAGTTCCACGGCGAGTGCAGAATCGAGGCCCAGATCACGCAGTCCAGGCGCGCTCGCGGCGTGAAGTTCGATCCCGCCCAAAGCGTCGGGCGTGGCCTTGGAGACCAGAGTGATGATTGACGGAATGCGCGCGGTTCCCGCCGCGATCGTTCCCGCCGCAAAATACTCCGCCGTCAGTTGCGGCGCTTCGCCTGCTGCTCCCACGGCGATCAGGCAGCGTGTGACGCGAAGATACTTGCCGATTTCCACCGCCGTAGTCGCGAGCAGCTCGCGCGGCGTGGGCTGCCTGTACATCAGCCGGTTGATCTCGGCAATCGCGGCGAGGTCGCGATGGGTCTCGGCGGCCACAGGCACGGCCACCGGAGAGGCGGAAACAACCTCGACCGGCGCCGGCCGCGAACTCGATGTTGCCCCGGAAGTGGCCTTGCGAGGAGCGCCCTTGGGCCACCAATTGGCGCGTTCGTAGAGAGCGCGCAAGCGCTCATTCTTGTCTTCCTCGCCGGGAAAAAGCTCCGCGACTCTTTCCAGCCGCTCGACAGCTTTAGTGTGAAGCGAATACTGGAGAAAGATTTCCACCTGCACGACCAGATCTTCCAGCGCCTGCTGCGCGCGCCCTTCCTCGGAGATAGGGCCGGAGGCTGCTCCCGCTTCGGAGCCGGCGCCTGTGAATCCGTCCGTGCGCGTGGAAACCGTTGCCGCTTTGGCCGCGCGCGAAAGCACATTCTGCAGGAACGCGGGGTCCACCTTCCCTTCGAGTTTGCCGATGCGCTCCTGGTTGCGATAGTCGTATGGGTCAATGTCCACGAGGCGATCGAGCGTCTCGCAGGCTTCCTTTAACCGGCCGGCGGCAAAATAAAGATCGAAGAGCCGCACCAACGCGTCAAAGTATTTTGTCTCGCGGTTCATCTCCTCGTAAGAACGGGCAATTGCCTCGGCGAGCGGCAGCGATCCGGGATAAGTGGCCGCCAAGCGATCCATCTGCGCGGAAAGTTCACCCTCTTTTCGGCTCGCGCGCATCCAGTCTTTCGTCTGCGCGAGAAGCGCGGCGCCCTTGGGATCCTCACCGACGCGGATGTAGGCGCCGGTCAGCTCAAAAAGCTTTTCGAAGCGCTCGGGATTCTGCTTGTAGTAAGCCTCGAATGCCTCCCGGGCGCGGTCCAGCCGCCCGGCGCGGAGCAGGCTTTCGCCGAATAGCGCCAGAAACGCCGTGTCTTTTTCATTGGGCGCAAAGGGTTCGAGAAGCGCGACCGAGCCTTCGGAATCGCCCTTGCGAAGCTTCGCTTCCGCGAAGAGCAGAGCACCGGTGCGGTCGTTTGGCAGAAGCTGATGCGCCCTGCTGAAGTACTCCAACGCCTCGTCCAGCCCGCCGCCTGCCTGCGTCAGTTGGCCGGCCCGGAGGTAGCTTCTTGAGGCGAGATCGGCGTGCCGGAGCTGCTCCGCGAGCTCGCCGAGAATCATGTGCCGCGCGGCGTTTTCCGGATCGAGCAGCGCCATGCTTTCGTAACACGCGAGTGCCTCGATACCACGCTGTTGCTGCAGGAAAAGCTCGGCTGCGGTAGCAAACTGCTCGATCGCTTCCGAGGCATGATTTTGCCGCTGCAGTAGACCGCCGTAACGCATCAGCCGATCGGGAGGCTGGGGGTACGGCCGGAGAAAACGGCCGAAAATTGCGGACGCCTTGGCGGCGTCGCCGACTTCGAGCAGGCGGTCGAACTGGGCGCCATAATACTGGGCGGCAAGCTCGGGTTCGTTGAGCCGTGTATGAATGTCCGCGAGAGCCTGCAGGGTTTCCTGGTTCGCGGGCGATTCACCGAGGACGGCCTGGTATTCGACGACAGCCTCGCGGAGCTTGTTCTTTTCGAGGCTGCGGCGGGCCCGCTCGAGATGCTTGTTGATGTCTGGAGCCATGGGAATTCGCGCGCCCCATTGGTGCGGACGGGCGGGTTGAACTTAAACTATATAACGGACGGCTCGCGGCCCTTCAAACGAAATCCAGGTGATGTGCCAATGGCGACTGCGGAGCGACCGCAATCGGGGGTTTGAGGCTACGCGCTCGGGCGAGCGGCCTTCCTCGGCAGACCCTTTACCTTCTCCCGCATGGATCGGAGCGACATCCCGCTGCGCAACAGGGCCGCGAAGCCGAGGAAAGCGAGGGGAAGTGTCAGGGCCAGAAATGCGAAAATGGAAAATCCGGTCGCGCTGGTTTTCTCCACATCGAATATGCCCAACCCGAGGACGCAAAAAAATTGGTACGAACCCACGTTTGCGGGCGCGTTCGGAAGCGACACGCCCAGGTTGATGATCAGCAGCACCACCACCGCGGCAAGCAGCGGCAGCGCCAGGCCGTAGGAGCGCATCATGGCCCATAGACCCACCACCTGGCAGAACGGCATCAGCAATGACGTAAGGACCGCAGCGTAGAAGCTCGGCGATGTACCGATCGCGTGCAGGTCCGTGAGCACGGCCATAAACTTCCCGGGCAGCCGGCGGCGCTTGCCATCCGGCGGAGGACTGCTGCCAAGTTTGATCTCGAGATACAGGATCACCAGCGCGACGATGGTCAGCAGGACAAGCGTGACGATGGCGAGCGTATCCGCAACCCGCTGAAAGCGCCGGGGCAGTTCGACAAACAGCGAAACCATAGCCAGAGCCGCCGTGGCAATCACCAGATCCACGAATCGCTCGACGCCGACCGACCCGAGGATTCGCCCGATGGTAATCCCTTCGGAATTGGACAGGAGATAGCTGCGCAGGACTTCGCCCGGCCGTAGAGGGAATACCAGATTGGCAAAAAGGCCGGAGTAGACGGCGCGAATGGAGCGGCTCAGCCGCACTTTTCCGAACGGAGCGAGCAGGAATTTCCAGCGCAGCGCCTGAATCCCATAGCTGAGAACATCGCAGGCCATGCCCAGCACTACCCACTTCCAGCTTACGTTGGCAATCTGGCGCAGCGCCTGCATGATGTGGAAATCGTGCAGGACCCAAACGAGACAAATAAAAGCTAGTCCATAACCTACGATCAGAAGGAGTCGCGGCCTTTTCTGGTATGCGTCTTGGATCGCCGTGTTCAACGCGGAGGGTCCGTGTGGCGCGAGGTGCCGATCTTGAGGGCGCTCGCGATGCCCGATGTTTCGAGCCGCCTGGCGTCAGCTTGAACCAAGGTGAAGGTGCATTGCGAGCGGGCACGCTTCTCTCCTAGCGCTATTTTCAACAGCCACCAGTGCATCGTCACTCCTCGGGATTGTCAGGCTCTCGCACGGCTCGCAGATCGCCAGTCCGCAGCCCTGCAAAATTGGAATCGCGTCGCGCTCGGGATACCGCCGGCTGCCGCCCGCTCCCTTTTCCCGGTCGCGCCGCCGGTGTCGAAAGGAAGAGCCAGCCCAAAAGAAGGCTCCGATCGCCCCTAAGCTCGGTACAGCCTACGACATCGGCCCTCCACAGGCAATCCGGGACTGCAGCCGGGGGAGCCATTTGCTGAAAGTGGCCCGCGGCACCCAAACGGCGTATGATCGAACCAGAAATGAAAGCCAGCCCTCGAATGTTCCGGCCTACCTGCCGCAGCGAATTCGAATGAAGACCGCGCAACCCGTGGATCGCAGGGACCGAGTCTTGCTCGTTGGCGTGACTCTAAAACGCCGCGCGCGCGGCGGGCCGGATGGCCCCGCGGTCGCCAGCCGCGATTCACTCGAAGAACTGGAAGAGCTGGCGCAGAGCGCCGGCGCCAATATTGTGGGCAGCCTCCTGCAAGTGCGCGATGTGCTCGATCCCGCCACGCTCGTTGGGCGCGGCAAACTCGACGAAATCCGCGTGGAAGCGCAGGCTCGCAGCGTGCCCCTGGTGATCGTGGATCACGATCTGACGCCCGTACAGCTCCGCAACATGGAAAAGGGCACGGACTGCCGCGTGATTGACCGCACGCAGCTCATTCTGGATATCTTCGCGACGCACGCGCGCACGCGCGAAGGCCAGCTCCAGGTCGAACTCGCGCAGCTCAACTACCTGCTGCCCAGACTAACCGGCCGCGGCCAGGAACTCTCACGGCTTGGGGGCGGCATCGGGACGCGCGGACCCGGCGAGCAGAAACTCGAGACCGATCGCCGGCGCATCCGCGAGCGAGTGGGGAAGATCCAGGCGGCCATCGAAACGGTTCGACGGCAGCGCACGACCCGGCGGCGGGCCCGCCAGGCCGTTCCGCTGGGGATGATCGCATTTGTCGGGTACACGAACGCCGGGAAATCAACTCTCTTCAACGCGCTGACCCACGCCGACGTGTTGACGTCTCCGAAAATGTTTGCGACGCTGGACCCGACGATTCGCGCGGTCCGCCTGCCTTCCAAGCGCCGCGTGCTGCTGTCTGACACGGTCGGATTCCTGCGCGACTTGCCCCCGGATTTGATCGCCGCCTTCCGCGCCACGCTTGAAGAAGTGCAGGAGGCCGCGCTTATCCTGCATGTGAGCGACATTTCAAATCCACATCATGCCGAGCAGGACGCCGAAGTGCTCAAAGTGCTGCGTGAATTGGGCGTCGAAGACCGGCCGCGGCTCCACGTGTTGAACAAGATCGACCGCCTGAGCGAGCCAGACAAGAAGGCGTTGACGCAATCCAACGGTCATGGCCAAAATAATAATGTATTCACGTCGGCGATGACGGGCGAAGGGCTCGACGATCTGCTCGCGAGGATCGATTCGGCAATGCCCGTAGACCCCATCGTGAAATTGCGGTTACGCATGCCGCTGGCTGACGGGCGGCATCTTTCGCTCGTGCAGGCGCGTGGACGTGTGCTGCATTCCGAAATTGTGGATGGACACTTTCTTCTCGAAGCTGAATTGCCCCAGTCCGCCGCACGGCGACTCCAGGAATTCGTTCTGGAATAAAATTTGCCGGCGCTCCCTCGCTTTTCCACGATGAAACAATTTTCGCGCTGAGCCCAACTCGGACCGCGGCCGCACACCGCGCCGCAGACACGCCCGCCTCCATTTAAAAAAGTCCACAGGCGCACAAACACGACGGCGATCCATGTGCCGGTACGATTGAGTGTCCGCGAAAGGACGCAGTGACCAGGATCGCCCGGCACTTCGCCGACAGAGAAAGGAAGAGACATGAAACGAATCGCCGTAGTGCTGGCGCTCGCGCTCGCATTTGGCGCGTCGCCGGCACATTCGCAGTACGCCGTGAGACTTGCATGGACCGCCAGCTCAGATGCGGCAGCCAATCCCTCGCTGACTTACAACGTTTATCGGGCCGCGACTTGCCCGGGACATTTCACCAAGGTAAACGCCGCACCGGTCACCGGCACGTCGTATGTTGATGCCAGCGCCGCCACAGGAGCCGCGTATTGCTACCAGGTAACGGCCGTTCTCTCCAGTGTCGAGAGCGCGCCCTCGAACCAGGTGGTCGCGGCGGTGCCTCCGCCAAGTGATCGACAGGCAACGTGCGCACATCATGGCCCGGTTATTGGCTGGATCCGATGCCTCGGCTCGCGACCAAAACGAGCGGCCCCGCAACTCCCGCCACAGTAGCGCCTGCGGCGCTTAGCCAGCCTCGCCTGCCTAAGAAGCAGGTGAAGTCGGCCTCTAATCGCAACTATCTGACGCGATTAACGGTGGAAATCTCTGTGGAAAAAAGGCTGCGGCGTGGAGCAAGAACGCGCGCCTCATATTTTCGTGTGTTCGGCCAAACAGCCAGCCCCTTCTCTGGAAGTGATTATAAACAGGCAAGATAAGTGCTGTTTGATTCTGAGGGCTTTTCAGGGACGATCTCCCAAAGGCTCCCGCGCCTAATCCCGGAATTTGCACAGCTTTGCAGCAATTCGTTCTGTAAGAGTTACTAGCGCAGGGGTTTGCCTTACTTGACACGCCTCATCTGCACCGAGGAATAACGCTAACCGAGATCGACTTCAAGGCCGGTACCGTTGACTCAGCAAGGGCCGAAGACTATATTCGAGGAGCTTACCCAGCCCACTCGCGGGCTTCGTTGGATTTTTCCGGGAACGAAATGAACCTGCCGAACAGCCTGACAGTCCTTCGAATCTTTTTTGTTCCGCTCCTGGTCGTCGTCCTGCTTACTCGCCAGCCCAACTGGGATTTCTGGGGCCTTCAGTTTCGCTTCGAGGTCTGGGGCGTGTTGATTTTGCTGGTCGCGGCAGCCACGGACGCCGCGGACGGATACATCGCGCGGAGGCGGCACGAAATCACGACGCTGGGAATACTGCTCGATCCAGTCGCGGACAAACTTCTGATTTCGGCGGCGTTCATTCCCCTGGTGCAGATGCATCTGGTGCAAGCGTGGATGGTGGTCATCATCATCGGCCGTGAATTCATCGTGATGGGCCTGCGCGAAATTGCCTCGGTGGAGGGATTGGTGATCCCGGCCACGGCGCTCGGAAAGACGAAAATGATCTTGCAGGTGCTGGCCGGCTGCGCGGTGATTTTGACGGCGAACCACCCGGCGCTGAAGACGCTCGGAGTTACATTGCTGTGGCTGGTCGTGCTGAGCGCGGTGCTGTCAGCTATCCACTATTTCCAGATGTTCTGGAGCCAGATTAATTTTCGCGTGCAGGAAAGGCATCGCCGGAGCGTTATGGCCGTCGAAGCGAAAGACAAACCTCAGGATGTCCTCACTCGGTAACCGCGAGAAGCAGTTGCTATTGGAACTGGCCCGGCGAGCCTTGACCGTGGCGGCTAAACGCAGCGAATCCCTCGGCACTCTCCCGCAAGATCCGGAACTCGGAGAATCAATCGGAGCATTCGTCACTCTGCGCAAGCGCGGGCGCCTTCGTGGATGCATCGGCCAGATCGGCTCCGGGCGGTCGCTGATGGAAGTCGTAGGTCATTGCGCGAAGTCCGCAGCGCTGGAGGATCCCCGGTTCGAGCCGGTTCGCGCGGAGGAACTTCGCGAAATCGAGATTGAGCTTTCCGTGCTTTCACCGATGGAGGAGATTGCGCCGGAGCGGATCGAAGTGGGCAAGCATGGCCTGATGATCAGTGCGGGGCTGCGACGCGGTGTTCTGCTGCCGCAGGTGGCGATCGAATGCCACTGGACGGCTGAGCGATTTCTGGAAGAGACTTGCGTGAAAGCGGAACTCGAACGCGATGCGTGGCGGGAACCGGAAACAAAGATCCACGCATTTACAGCAGAGGTGTTCGCAGAATCGGACTTCCGATCGGAAGAGTTGCCCGGCCCCAAGGACCGGGCAAAGCCCCGCTACTCGATTTCTACGTAGTCGCCCGGATAGATTTCGCGAAGGCAGAAAGTTATCAGCACCGTCGCGGAGTTCGGTCCGGTCCGCAGCACGATTCCTTCGCCGACATCCTCGCGCGGAACGTTGCTCCAGTTGTATTTTGTGGAGACTTTTCCGAAGCCGTAGATTCCCGCGTCCGGTATGGCCATGCCGTCTTCCTGATCAAAAGCATAACGAGGCGTCTGGTAGTTCGTCTCGTGCTGGGTGCCCGTGTAGCGGAAGATGCGGAAATAGTCGCCGACTTTCACGCCCTGAGCGTTGCCGAGATTCACATAGACCACGTCGTTGCTGCCCACCTGTTGCTGAAATTTTTTGCCCGTGATCACCATCGCGAGCGCTTTTCCGTTCGCGGGAGCAAAGCGATCGAAGTTGGCCTCAGACTTCAGCGGAGGAGCGGGGCGCTCTGCGAACGGCAGCAAGATATCGCCGCGCTGAACGTAATCGCAAGTGTGCTCCACCTGACCGATCGCGGTGTTCTGCCGGACGACCATCACCTTCACGCGGCCTTCATCCTCCCATACGGTCCCCATCTTGTGCAGGATCGCGAATTCCCATTTCGACCATTCGATTCCGTAGGGATCTTTCACCGACCGGATGACCGAGAATTCGTCGCCCACTTTCACGCCCTGGTCGGAGCCCTTGTTAACGTAGACGTAGTCGCCCTCGTTGAACGTGATCTTGGTCTCCGATTCCTCGCCGGTAATCACGTAGGTGTCCTGCGGAACGGATTCGCTCGTGACCAGCCCGGAACAATAGACGTCGCTCGCTCGCGGAGTTTTCGGCAGCTCCTGCGCCGTCACAACCATCCCGGAGAGTCCCAGAATTAGACCTGCAAGGACAATTTTCCCACGCATGATACTCGCTCCTTATGGATACCCTTCGCGCCTGGGATCAGGCGCCAGCCCATGAGCCGACCGTAGCAGAGGGAATTGGGGGGCGTCAAGACAATGGTCTGCCGGGCTTTACACATTGTGCACCGCATGGTAGAAGCAAGAACTCCCTCGTCCGCAGCCGATCGGGGTGCGGCGGGAAGCCTCCAGAAGCGATAGGAAACACAGTATGTTAGGGCGGGATAAACTCTGCGCCGTGGTCGCGGCGCCCGATGCTCGATCCATGCGGCGTCAGCTCGCCCGGGCGCTTCAGGAAACTCGCACCGTGGAACTTCGGCTTGACTGGCTTTCCGATGATTTCGAGATCATTGATTTTCTTGCGCAGTTGGCCGCCCGCCCCCCGAAAGCGACCTTGATCGCGACATGCCGCCGCCGCGAGGCAGGAGGCCGATACCGCGGCACGATTGCGAAGCAGTTGGTCCATTTGGCCGAGGCTGTTCGTGCAGGCTGCGAATGGTACGACCTGGAAATCGAGACGGTACGGCAGTGCCCGCCGGAACTGGTGGACGTTCTTCTGGGCGACGCGAAACAACTGGCGTCCGCGCATTTCTTTCGGGGCATGCCGCGGAGCCTTGCGCGAATCGCGGCTGAGTTGATGCGCCACCGGCCGGACGCGATCAAGATCGCCGCGCAATGCGATTCGTTGAAAGACAGCCAAAGGCTGCTCGGATTCGCACGGAAGCAGCGCAACGTGGTGGCCGTGCCGATAGGCGACGTGGCATTGCCGGCGCGCTTCCTGGCGTTGCGTGGAAAGGGCGCGTTCGCCTACGCGCCGGTCGAAAACGTGACGGCGCCCGGCCAGACTTCGCTCGACGAAATGAAACACCTCTACCGCGCGGACCGCATGGACGCGCGGACGCGGGTTTACGGCGTGATCGGAAATCCAATCGGCCATTCGCTTTCACCGGCGATGCAGAACGCGGGATTCGCTGCCCGCCGCATGAACGCCGTATATCTGCCGTTCCTTGTCCCGGACCTGAAAGACTTTCTCGGCTCGGTAGGGCCGCTCGGCATCCGGGGTTTCAGCGTGACGCTGCCGCATAAGGAGCGCGTCATCCGCCATCTCGACGGTTGCGATCCGCTCGCGGTGCGGATCGGTGCCGTCAACACGGTTGTGGCGCGCGGCGGCGGGAAACTCTACGGGTACAATACGGATTACGTTGGTGTGCTGCGTTCTCTTGAACGGCGCATGCCGTTGCGAGGGAGCCGCGTGTTGATCGTCGGAGCGGGAGGCGCAGCTCGCGCTGTAGCATTTGCGCTCGCGCAGGCGGGAGCGGCCGTATGCGTGTGCGCCAGGCGTGACGCGAGGGCGAAGGCGCTGGCGCGTGCCGTCGGCGGCGAAGCGGTTGCCCGGCCTCGCCTGCGGCGGGAATTTTTCGATGCAATCGTGAACGCGACACCTGTGGGGATGTATCCGCAGGCTGGGCGCTCGCCGCTCGAAGCGAACGAATTGAATTGCCGGCTCGTATTTGACACCATTTATCGCCCGCGAATAACACGGCTGCTGCAGCTCGCGGGGCGGCTCGGCATCGAAACTGTCTCGGGCGTCGAAATGTTCGTCGCGCAGGGCACTGCGCAGTGGGAAATCTGGACGGGCGAGCGTGCGCCGGTGAAAGCTATGCGTGACGCCGTGGTTCAGACGCTGGCGCGAGAAGAAAAAGCGGGCAGCGAGGACAACGAGAGGAAGAAGCGGGCCGCGCGATGATTCAACCTGATTTCAAGATATTCAGCGCTTTGGCCGGTCAAGGCAACCTCGTGCCGGTGTATGAAAACTATACGGCCGACTTGCTGACGCCCGTTGGGGCGTACCTCCGCATCGCCCACAAGGCGAAATACTCATTTCTGCTCGAAAGCGTCGAAGGCGGCGAGACTATCGCGCGCTACACGTTCGCAGGGGCGAATCCGGCGGAAGTGTTTCGCGCGCGCGGACGGTCGTGCACGCTCGAAAGGGGCGGCAAGAAAGTGCAGTTCGACGACGATCCAGTTGAGCGCCTGCGCCAGCTCACCCGCCGCTTTCGTCCGGTGCGCGTGCCGGGACTCCCTCCCCTGATTGCCGGAGCGATCGGATATTTCGCCTACGATATGGTGCGGCTGGTCGAGCGCATTCCCGCAACCGGGCGCGACGATGTGGGACTCGACGATTGCGTAATGATGTTCTACCTCGGCTTGCTTGCGTTCGATCACGTGCAGCATCGCGTCTGGGTGATCCGCAACGTGTTCACCGACGGGCCCGGCAGCCTGCGCGAAAAATACGACGCGGCGGTCCATGAAATCCAGCGCACGCGGAAACTGCTCGAAGGGCCGTTGCCGAAGCAGCCGCGATCACGGCGAGCGCCGCCATTGCGCGTCCGGTCGAACATGACGAAATCTCAATTCACCGGCGCCGTGCGAAAGGCCAAGTCCTACATCCGCGCGGGTGACGCGTTCCAGATCGTCGTCAGTCAGAGATTCGAGGCAGAGACCAAAGCGGAGCCGTTCGAAATTTACCGGGCGCTGCGAGTAGTGAACCCCTCGCCATACCTTTATTTCCTGAAGCTTGACGACGTATCGGTGGTCGGGAGTTCGCCTGAGATGTTGGTGAAGGTGCAGGGGCGCGGCGCTACGTACCGGCCGCTCGCTGGAACTCAACCGCGCGGGCGCAATGAAAAGGAAGACCGCGAACTCGAGGCCAAGCTTCTGGCCGATCCCAAAGAGCGCGCCGAGCACGTGATGCTCGTGGACTTAGGACGCAACGATCTGGGCCGCGTGTGCGAGTACGGCTCGGTGAAGCCCGAGCGGCTGATGTTCGTCGAGCGCTATTCGCACGTGATGCATATCGCGTCGAGCCTGCGCGGACGGCTGCGGGACGATGTGGATTGCTTCGACGCGCTGATGGCGTGTTTTCCGGCCGGGACGCTTTCAGGCGCGCCCAAGGTTCGCGCCATGGAAATCATTGACGAGCTCGAGCCGACCCGGCGCGGCATTTACGCGGGCGCAATCCTTTATCTCGATTTTTCGGGCAATCTCGATTCCTGCATTGGCCTGCGCACGCTGGTCGCGAAAAACGGACGCGCGTACGTGCAGGCCGGCGCGGGCATCGTCGCCGATTCAGTGCCGGAGCGCGAATACGAGGAGTCCGGGAACAAGGCGCGCGCGGTGCTGAAGGCGCTCGAAATCGCCCATCGCGGAGGCATCGGTCGCGGGGAATAAGATTCCGCGCTATCCTGAACGGGAATCATGCTTCTGCTTCTCGACAACTACGATTCGTTTACATACAACCTGGCTCAGTATCTCGGCCAAATGGGGCAGGAGCTTGAAGTCCGCCGCAACGATCAAATCACGCTCGATGAGATCGAGGAACTGCAGCCCGAGCGCATTGTAATTTCGCCGGGGCCGTGCACGCCCGCCGAAGCAGGCATCAGCGTGCCCCTGATCAAACGCTTCGCGGGGAAAATTCCGATTTTGGGCGTGTGTCTGGGGCATCAAGCGATCGGTGCGGCGTTCGGCGGGAGAGTGATCCGTGCGCCGCACGTGATGCATGGCAAGACGAGCGAGATTCACCACGACGGCAAAACTATTTTTCGCAAACTGCCGCAGGATTTTCCGGCGACGCGCTACCATTCCCTGATCGTCGAGCGAAAGTCGCTGCCGCGAACGCTTGAAATTTCCGCCGAAACCGCCGATGGCACGATCATGGGCCTGCGTCACCGCAAGCTGCGCGTAGAGGGCGTGCAATTCCACCCGGAGTCGGTCCTTACCGGTCCCGGATTCAAGCTGCTCGAGAATTTTCTGAATATTTAACTCTGAAGTAGCATGGCCGCAATTTTACTGTTTGCGGACAAAGGTAATGAAGAGCGTCCTCAGGCGCTAAAGCGCATTAATGACAGGCTCGGTATGTCGGAGCTGAAGCTCCGACCCCCTAAAAGGCAGACTCGCTCTACAAAATGGTCAGTCGCGCTGCGAGAATGTCACGAATGCGTCGAGCCGCTCGCGGGCGGCGCCGGAATCGATTGATTTCGCGGCGAGGCGTGCGCCATCCAGGAGATCTGTCGCGCGTCCGGCCACAACGAGCGCCGCGGCAGCGTTGGCCAGCACGATTTCGCGGTGCGGACCGTGGTCGCGGTAGAGCATTGAGCGGCCCAGCACTTTGTGGATGATCTCGGCGTTTTGTTTTGCGTCGCCTCCGCGGATGGCGTCAAGGGGCGCGCGGCGCAAGCCGAAATCCCCCGGCGTCACTGAGTAGCTCCGCACGGTCCCGTCGCGCAGCTCGGCGATCCGCGTCTCGCCTGAAATGGAAATTTCATCCAGGCCGTCCACGCCGTGGACCACGAACGCGCGGCGCACGCCAAGCTCGCCAAGCGCCTGCGCCATCAGCTCCGTCACTTTCGTATCGTAAACGCCGACGACTTGCGCGGAGGCTCGTGCCGGATTCGTGAGCGGGCCTAGAAGATTAAACACCGTGCGCATCTTCAGCTCGCGCCGCGCGGCCGTCGCATGCCGCGTTGCGGAATGCACGGCGGGCGCAAAAAGGAATCCGATGCCCACCTCTTCGATCGAGCGCGCTACTCGCTCGGGCGGCAGATCGATCCGTGCGCCAAGCTGCTCAAGCACATCGGCTGAACCGCAGCGCGAGCTGATCGAGCGGTTGCCGTGCTTCGCCACGCGAACGCCCGCGCCTGCGACGACGAAGGCCGCCGTCGTAGAAATATTAAATGTGCCCGAGGCGTCGCCACCGGTGCCGCACGTGTCCACCAGCGCCTCGTCGGCGTGTGCGTGACCTGACGGGAAGATCGGCGTCGCGTGGCGGCGCATCGCCGTTGCAAATCCAACGATCTCGTCGAGCGTCTCACCCTTGTTCCGCAAACCTACGAGCAGGGCCGCAATTTGGGCGTCAGTCGCATTGCCGGCAAGGATATGCTCCATCGCGGCGTCGGCTTCGCTCCGCGAGAGCTGCGCCCCCGCAGTAATTTTTTCAAGCGCTTCGTGGATCATTGATTTTGGTCGGCGAACCCGCCTTGCCCGGCTCGCGGGTTCCAAGTAAACTGAATCGCTTTCAGCGTGGATAAATTCTAGCATTATTAAGGTGAGCTTCGGTCCACTCGCGGAACCAGCATGAAAATCCACGAATATCAAGCCAAGGCCATCCTCGCGAGATTCGGCGTGCCCGTGCCGCGCGGCGAAGTCGTTGTGAAGAAGGGCGAAGCGGAGGCCGCAGCGGAGCGTCTCGGGACGCCCGTGGTCGTGGTGAAAGCGCAAATTCACGCGGGCGGCCGCGGCAAGGCCGGTGGAGTGAAGGTCGCAAAGTCGCCCGAGGAAGCCGCGACACTCGCCGAGCGCATGCTAGGCATGAAGCTCGTTACCGCGCAGACTGGACCGGAAGGGCGCATCGTCCGGCGCGTGCTGGTGGAAGAAGGCCTCGACATCAAGCGCGAGCTTTATCTGAGCGTGCTCGTGGATCGCGCGATGGGCGCGCCGATGTTCATGGCCAGCGCCGCGGGCGGAATGGAAATCGAGCAAGTCGCGAAAGATAATCCGGAAGCGATTCTGCGCGAAACGATTCGCCCGGAGACCGGCTTCCAGGCCTATCACGCGCGCAAGCTTGCATTTGGCCTGGGGCTTTCGGCGGAGTTGGCTCACGCGGCTGTGCCGTTCATGCACTCGCTCTATCGCGCGTTTATCGAAACGGATTCTTCGCTCCTCGAAATCAATCCCTGCGTCGTCACGGGCGATGGCCGCCTGGTCGCGCTCGATGCCAAAGTAAATTTCGACGATAACGCGCTCTATCGCCATCCCGAATTCAAGGACCTGCGCGACCTGGATGAAGAAACGCCGCTCGAAGTCGAAGCCTCGAAATACAAGCTCAATTACATCAAGCTCGACGGCACGATCGCTTGCATGGTGAATGGCGCGGGGCTCGCGATGGCCACGATGGACATCATTAAACTGAGCGGCGGCAGACCCGCGAACTTTCTGGACGTGGGCGGCGACGCGTCGGAAGAGCGCGTTAAAAACGCGTTCCGCATTCTGCTAAGCGATCCGAATGTGAAGGCGGTGTTCATCAACGTGTTCGGCGGCATTCTGCGTTGCGACATGCTGGCCAGCGGAATCGTGAGCGCGGCGAAGGAGCTGCGATTCAAGGTTCCCGTGGTCGTGCGCATGGAAGGCACGAACGTCCGCCAGGGGCAGGAGATTCTGCGGAATTCCGGGCTGAATTTCGCCGTCGCAAACGGAATGAAAGACGGCGCGGAAAAGGCCGTTGCCCTTGCCGGTGGTGCGCTATGAGCATTTTGGTCAATAAAAGCACGCGCGTGATCGTGCAAGGCCTCACCGGCCGCGAAGGCAGCTTTCATTCGCAGCAGATGATTGACTACGGCACGAAGATCGTCGCGGGTGTCACGCCTGGCAAGGGCGGGACGAAACATCTCGGCGTGCCTGTATTCGACACGGTTGCCGAAGCTGCTCGCGAGACCAGCGCGAACGCCGCGATAGCGTTCGTTCCGCCGCCGTTTGCCGCGGACGCGATCCTCGAAGCGGTGGAGAGTGCCCTGCCGCTTGTCGTGTGCATCGCCGAAGGCATTCCCGTGCTCGACATGGTGCGCGTGGCCGCCGCGCTGAAGAATTCCAAGACGCGCCTGATCGGGCCGAATTGCCCGGGAATCATTTCGCCCGGCCAGTGCAAGCTCGGGATCATGCCCGGCTTCATTCACAAGCGCGGCAACGTTGGCCTGGTCAGCCGCAGCGGCACGCTGACGTACGAAGCAGTCGGTCAGCTCACGGGCCTCGGCATCGGCCAATCCACGTGCATCGGCATCGGAGGAGATCCGATCATCGGGACGAGCTTCCTCGACGCCATAAAAATGTTCAACGACGACCCTGAGACGCACGCGATCGTCATGATCGGCGAGATCGGCGGAAACGCCGAAGAGATTGCGGCCGAGTTCATCAAGAAAAACGTGAAAAAGCCGGTCGTCGGATTCATCGCCGGGCAGACAGCTCCTCCGGGGCGCCGCATGGGCCACGCAGGAGCGATCATCAGCGGCGGGCAGGGCACAGCCAAGGAAAAATATGCGGCACTTCGCGCGGCCGGGATTCACACGGTGCAAAGCCCCGCGGAGATCGGCCAGGCGATGGCTGCCGTGCTCGGCAAATCCAAGTCGAGATTGGCGACGAAGTCAGCGACAAAGAAAATCGTAGCTACTAATGCGAAGAAGCGCGGAAAGAAGAGAAAGTAGCGTCCGAATCAATCGGCGCGAGAAATCCAAAACACGGGGGAATCATCGAATGGCGGTCGAGAGAACCTTTGCAATCATCAAGCCGGACGCGGTGAAGCGCGGGCTCACGGGCGAAGTCCTGAGCCGCGTCCACGCGGCGAAATTCCAGATCGTGGCGATCAAGTCGCTGCGGTTGACGAAGTCGGAGGCCGAGGGATTTTACGCCGTGCATCGCGAGCGGCCGTTTTTCGGCGAGCTGACCGATTTCATGAGCTCGGGCAAAGCGGTCGTCATGGTCCTCGAAGCGGAAGGCGCCATCGCGAAGTGGCGCGACACCATGGGCGCCACCGATCCCGCCAAGGCCGCGCCCGGATCAATCCGCAAGGAGCTTGGCACGAGCATTCAGTTCAACTGCACGCACGGCTCGGACGCTCCTGCCACGGCCGCGTTCGAAATCGGATACTTCTTCGCCGGGCTGGAGCTGATCTAGCCGCAATTGCAGCGCACGCAAGCTAAGCCGTGGCCGTTGCCTCTGGCCCGCTGCTTTTCGCCGCGCGGCCGCTGTTCCCGAACTTGCGCTTGTAATATGCGGTTGTGAGAGCAATCGCGGGAGAGCCGATTGCGGTCGGCAGAAGCCAGAACAAAACGTAGTATTGTGGCCGCACAAGAGGCGCGAAAAGGTGGCTGCCGCCGAACACGATAAACGCCGTATAGCCCGCAATCCCTGTGGCGATCATCGAGCTGAGATGCTGGTACCAAAAATCCATCCGGTCTGCCGGCCCGCGCAACAAATAGAACAAGTTTCCGCCGCTGACGATGAATCCCACGATGCTCATCGCCGCGAATGCCGCGGTCCGCGTGTAGATTCCCATTGCGAGGCTTACGAGCGCGGCCAGCACCACGGTGGCATTCAGCGCAAAGGCGAACGGCGTGCGGAACGATTTCGGATCGCGCCGCGCCCGCATTACGCCGATGCCCTGCCAGCCCGCGGCAAGCGTCACACCCCCGAGATACGCGAGGAAAAATGCGACTTCGCGCGAATTGCGGACGACCTGCGCAGCTTCGCCGGCCGAAAGCACATGCGTAAAATGGCGCACGCCGAGCGGCGCCGCAAATGCCATGCCGCTCATGCTGAACGCCGTGAAGACCACCACGGCCATGCAGCCTGCGTACACTCACCCAACCCTAACGTGCAGCCGGCCGCCCTTGCTTGCGGCTACGGGAATCCAGAACACGATCAGTGCGATGGTGCCCGCCGCGATGTGAATCCAGCGTATGTCGTGGAATAGTTCTGCCATTGGATCTCTCCTTCCCCATCCGAGCTTCGATCCGGCGAAGCGACTCGTCGCACCACTTCACGTGCGTGGCGAGCGAAGAAAGTCCCTTGCGGAGCGTTAAAGAAACGTGAAACATCCTCGCGGAAAGGGCATCGGGATAGTGCGGATCCTGAGCGGCCCATCCGCGCTCGATCGCCTGTAATTCCTCGAGCCGCGTTGCGCAGATTTCGCGCAGCTCCCTAAAATATTGCCGCGTCTTGCTCAAATCTCTCAGTTCATCCATCAGGTAGACCTTCGCAAGAAAGCCGATGCGTTCGTCGCCGAGCTCCGGACTTTCGTCCAGCCACTGGCGCAGGACGCGATGCCCTGCCGCGGTCGTTTGATAAACGCGGCGGCGCGGGCCGCGCTTAGCCGGCGCTTCGCGGCTGCGTAGCAGGCCTTTGTCCTCCAGGCGTTGCATCGCCGGATAGACCTGGCTGAGTTCGGCGGGCCAGAAATAGTGGATGCGCTCGTCGAAAACCGCCTTCAAATCGTAGCCGCTTGCGGGCTCGCGAAGCAGGCCGAGCAGGATGTAGTCGAGACTCATGAGAAGAACTATATAACTCTTTATATAGATGTCAATTGTTATTACGTGTGGGCCTGCTGGGGAATGTTTGCCCCGCGCTTCAGGTAGAATGACCTCGGCGTATAGACGCATGGACCCGCTGCGCGAAATCGGTAAGCTGCTGCTCGTTGTCGGCGTCGTTCTAATTGGCGCGGGCGCGTTGTTGGTCTTTGGCGTCCGGCTTCCCTTTCGTCTCGGCCGCTTGCCCGGCGACATCTCCTATCAAGGCCGCCATGGCAGTTTTTATTTTCCGATCGTCACCTGTATTGTCGTGAGCGTGGCTCTCACGCTGATTTTCTGGATTGTGAATTTCTTCCGGCGCTAGAGCCATGGACCAAACATCACTTTTCGACCTCGCGCCCGAGCGGCACATATGGAAGGTCAGCGAGCTGACCGAGCGAATCGGCGATCTGCTCGAGGGCGCGTTCCGCGACGTGTGGATCGAAGGCGAAGTCTCGAACTACCACGCGGCGCAATCGGGGCATCTCTATTTCACTCTGAAGGACGCGCGTTCACAGATTCGCTGCGTCTGCTTCCGCGATCAGGTGCGCGGTCTGAAATTCCGCCCGGAGGACGGCCTGCACATTACGGTCCGCGGCTCGCTCGGCGTGTACGAACCGCGCGGCGAATACCAGGTGTACGTCAGTCACATCGAGCCGGTGGGCCTGGGCGCGTTGCAGCTCGCCTTCGAGCAGCTCAAGAAAAAACTTCAGGACGAGGGGCTCTTCGACGAGGCGCGCAAGAAGCCGCTGCCCATCCTGCCGCGCTGCATCGGCGTGATCACGTCGCCCACCGGAGCGGCGATTCGCGACATCCTGCGCGTGCTCAAGCGGCGTTTCGCCAACGTGCACGTGCAGCTTTATCCCGTGAAGGTGCAGGGCGAAGCCGCGGCGGCTGAAATTGTGGCCGCGCTGCGGTATTTCAATCGCGCGAAGATCGCGGACGTGCTGATCGTCGCCCGCGGCGGCGGTTCACTCGAAGACCTGTGGTCGTTCAACGAGGAAATTGTGGCGCGCGCGATTGCGGCGTGCGAGGTTCCCGTGATCACTGGCATCGGACACGAGACCGATTTCACAATCGCGGATTTTGTGGCCGACCTGCGCGCTCCGACGCCCTCGGCTGCCGCGGAAATCGTGGTGCAGTCGCGCCAGGAATTCGAGCGCCATATCGCCGCCCACTACCGCGATCTCGTCCAGCAGATGCGCTACCTGCTTTCCGAGCGGCGGCACCGCGTGCGCGATCTGCAGACGCATCGCGGATTCCGCCAGATCGAAATCCTCATGCGGCGTCGCCGCCAGCAGCTCGACGAGCTTTCCTCGTCGCTGGGGGTCGTGCTGCGCCTTCGGCTGGCAGCGTCGCGCCAAAGGATGACGAAGGCCGAGACGCAAATTGTGTCCTTTGATCTGCGCGCGCGCGCGGCGGTATTGCGCCGGCGCATCGAGCAGCAACGGGAAACCTTGTGTTCCGCGCTCGAACGCGTCGTTACCCGCAAGCAGCGCCGGTTCACGGTCGCGCGCGTGCGATTCGCGGCGCTCGATCTGCGCGCACGGGTCGGCAAGCTGCGACGCGCCCTCGACGAAAACGGCCGCGATCTGCGCGCACGGATCGATCGAATGCTCGTCGTCAAGCGCCGTCGGTTTGCGGCCGCTGCGCTGCAGCTCAACGAACGCAGCCCGTTCCAGTTGCTCGAGCGCGGCTACGCCATCGCTTACGATGCCTCGGGGAAAGTCTTGCGCTCGCCGCACCAGGTCGCACTCGGAGACGATATTTCCGTGCGCCTCGCGCGCGGCCAAATTGACGCCACCGTTCGTCGCAAGAAGGAAATTCTTTAGGAAAATCGCTTCGACGAGGTCAGGAAAATGGACTCACAGCAACCCGTGGCAATTGTGCTGAGTTTTATCGATCGCATCAATGCGGTGGACGTAGACGGCCTGTGTGCGCTCATGACGGAAGATCACGTGTTCGTTGACGGTTTGGGAAACCGCGTTGTGGGCAGGGAAAAGCTCCGGGCCGGATGGACGTCGTACCTGGCCTGGTTTCCGGACTATCGCATTTCACACGAAGAGATTTTCGAAAGTCGCGAAGGCGTCGCGGTTTTCGGCGCCGCGAGCGGCACCTACGCCGTCGGCGGCAAGTTACCGAAAGAGAATCACTGGGAAATTCCGGCGGCGTGGAAGGCGGTCGTACGCGACGGTCTGATCGCGGAATGGCGCGTCTACTGCGATAACCAGCCCGCTCGGAAGCTGCTCGGCGATAAGTCTCCGTGAGTGACCCGGCGCGGGACTGAACCGTGGCGTGCGAAACGCTTCGCTATTCGTCGTCGCCGGTGCTGCTGGCAACTTTCAGCACGGCGAGGAAAGCTTCCTGTGGAATGTCCACGCGGCCGACGCGTTTCATGCGCTTCTTGCCTTCCTTCTGTTTTTCGAGGAGCTTGCGCTTTCGCGAGATGTCCCCGCCGTAGCATTTTGCGATCACGTTCTTGCGAATCGCGCTGATCGTTTCGCGCGCGATCACGCGGCTGCCGATGGCGGCCTGGATCGGAACCTCGAACATCTGGCGCGGGATCAGTTTGCGCAGACGGCTGACAAGATCGTGGCCGCGGTCATAGGATTGATCGCGATGGCAAATAATCGTCAGCGCATCCACCGGCTCGCCGCCGACCAGCACGTCGAGCTTCACGAGATCCGATTCGCGATAGCCCGAGAGGTGGTAGTCGAGTGAAGCGTAGCCGCGCGAAACGCTTTTCAGCCGGTCGTAGAAATCGAGCACGATTTCGTTCAGCGCCATCTCGTAGGTCAGCATGATGCGCGTCGGCGAAAGGTATTCGAACTTTTTCTGCACGCCGCGTTTTTCCTCGCACAGCGCCAGCACTCCGCCGAGGGATTCCTCCGAGGTAATGATCATCGCCATCAAGATGGGCTCCTCGATTTTTTCGATCGAGGAAGGCGGCGGGAATTTCGTGGGGTTGTCCACTTCCTCTACTTCCCCATCCGTGGTGGTGATTCGATACTGCACGCTCGGCGCCGTGGTGATCAGGGCAATATTAAACTCGCGCTCGAGCCTTTCCTGAGCGATTTCCATGTGCAGCAAGCCCAGAAATCCGCAGCGGAAGCCGAATCCAAGCGCCACCGAGTTTTCCGGCTCGTAGAAAAATGCCGCGTCGTTGAGCTGCAATTTACCGAGCGCATCGCGCAGCACTTCGTAGTCAGTTGCGTTCACGGGGAAGAGTCCCGCAAAGACCATCGGCTTAATGGCTTCGAAACCCGGCAGCGGCGCCGCGGGCCGGGCGGCCTCGACCACCGTATCGCCCATGCGCGCATCGGCTACGCGCTTGATATTGGCGATGATGAATCCGACGTCACCCGCCGCCAATTCCTGCAGCACGACGGGCTTCGGCGTGAGCGCTCCCAGAGCCTCGACTTCGTAAACTTCGTTGTTTGCGCAGAGACGAATCTTTGTGCCGGGCGTGAGGCGGCCTTCCATCACCCGCACCAGCACCACCGCGCCGCGATAGATGTCGAACCACGAATCAAAGATCAACGCGCGCAGCGGCGCGTCCGACGAGCCTTTCGGCGGCGGCACCAGGCGCACAACCGCTTCGAGAACTTCGTCAACCCCGATCCCGCTTTTCGCACTGATCAGCAGCGCGTCGTCGGCGGGAATGGCCAGAACACTCTCGATCTGCTCCTTCGCGAAGTCGGGCCGCGCCGCTGGCAAATCAATTTTATTGATTACCGGGATGATCGCGAGATTGTGCCGCGACGCCAGAAAGGCGTTGGCGACCGTTTGCGCCTCAACCCCCTGGCTTGCGTCCACCACCAGCAGCGCGCCTTCGCAGGCGGAGAGCGCGCGGGAAACCTCGTACGAAAAATCCACGTGCCCCGGCGTATCAATCAGGTTGAGCTGGTATTCATGGCCGTCGCGCGCGGCGTAGTGCAGGCGGATGCTCTTGGCTTTGATCGTGATTCCGCGTTCGCGCTCCAGGTCCATCGAATCGAGCACCTGCGCGCTCATTTCGCGCTGGGTCAGCGCGCCTGTCAGCTCGAGCAGCCGGTCGGCCAGGGTGGATTTCCCATGGTCGATGTGCGCGATGATGCAGAAATTCCGAATGAACTGGAGGTCCATGGATTTTCGAGCGGACCGCAGCCCGGCAAAAGCGGCGCTCGATCAGCGCGCTCCCGCCGCGTCCTGCAGATTATCGAGTGTGCCACAGTTTCTGATGCCCGGCCAGCCGCGAGCTCAGGCTTTGGACGCCGCCGACCGGGCGGAAGCGGCGAGTATGAAATCGGAAAGCAGGTCAGCGAGGCTGCCGTTCGCCGGTTGACTGTGGCGGTCCGGTGTGGCGCGGTCGAGCCAGCCGAGGCAAATCAGCAGAACCACTTCGGAGGCAGAATCCGCAGCGGCCTGCGTGAATCCCACATCGCGCAACACATCCGCGATTAGGCGCGCTTTCCGCGCTTCGATTGCCGCGACGCGGGCCGCCACGCGTTCGTCCCCGCGCGCCCACGCTCGCATTGAGATCTCCACGCGCATACGCTCTGGGTCCGCCGCTCTTTCGACAAATTTTGCCCATCGCATCGCCGCGCCCGCTCCGTCTTCCGCGTTCAGCCACTGAAGCTCCCCGTCTTCCCAGCGAGCCAGCAGTTTTTCCAGCAGCTCGCTCCGATCGCGAAAATGCCAGTAGAAACTCCCTTTGCTGACGCCCAGATCCCGGGCAAGGACCTCCACCCGCACGGACTCGATGCCGTGCCTGGCTAGACGCACGTGGGCAGTGCGGATCCAGTCTTCAGGATGAAGGGAAATCGATCGAGCTGGAGCGGGGTTTGCCATACGGTAGCGTATGCATACGGTGCCGTATGCGGTGACGAGAGTATTGGAATCAGCTCTTTTCGTCAAGCGCTTGGGAGTTGGCGCCTTTGGCGACTAGAAGGGCTGCGGCCACATCGTCTGGATCCTCCCCAAAACCCGGGAGCCAATTAACGTCTGGCTCCTTGCGGAACCATGTGATTTGCCTCTTGGAAAACTGCCGGGTGGATTGTTGGATATGCTTGATCGCCTCCACTTTCGCACGGCTGCTGCTCTCGAGGCACGTGCGCAAGGCCGAGTAGCCAATAAACTGAAAAGGCTTCGCATCGGCGGGAACGCCTCGAGCGACAAGGCTGCGAACCTCTTCCATCCAGCCGTTCGTTATCATCGCTTCAACACGAGCATTAATTCTGGAGTACAGCGCCTCTCGCGCGGGGTGCAGGCCGATCTTGGTTATTGTGTAGCCTTCGAGACCCTTTCGGCCGCTGCGATGAATCTCGCCGACCGCTTTTCCGGCGAGCTTGCGGATTTCGATCGCGCGGATTATTTTTTGCGTGTCGCGCGGAGCGATTTTGCTCGCGGCCTCTTTGTCCATGCGTGCGAGCACGCGGTGCAGGTGCTCGGGGCCGTGCAACTCGGCTTTTTTCCGCAGGCGTTCGCGCAGCTCTTCGGATCGCACGGGCGCATCCGCCAGTCCCTCGAGCAGCGCCCGAAGGTAAAGCCCCGTGCCCGCCGTGATGATGGGCAGCTTCCCGCGCTGCCGCACGCCGTCAAGCACTGTGAGAGCTCGCCGGCGATATTCCCCGGCCGTGAAAACTTCGTCCGGCTCAACGAGGTCAACGAGGTGGTGCGGGATGCCGCGCTGTTCGGCGAGAGGCACTTTGCCCGTGCCGATGTCGAAATGGCGGTAGACCTGAGTGGAATCGCAAATAAGAATTTCACCGCCGAGGCGTTCGGCGAGGCTGATTCCCAGCGCCGATTTGCCCGACGCGGTCGGCCCGAGAATTACGATCAGCCGCGCGCCCGCCTCCGGCGCAGCGCCGCTCATCCCGAAAAAGCCCAGTACCGCAGCACGAGCGCCAGCAGCACCAGACCAGCCAGCAGCAGGGCCCCGGCGATTTGCGCGCGGTTCAATTTCAATGGAGTCCGATTTGTTCTGGACGAACGTTATAGAGGAACACGATTCGCAATTTCAGGTAGGGACCGTGGAACTGGGAAGGAAGTGGCTCGAAAGGATTCGACGCATGGATCGCCGCCATCGCGGCATTGTCGAGCGGTTCTTTTCCGGACGTCCTTTCGAGCGTTGGATCCGGCGATGATACGCTGCCGTCCGGATTGATTTGGAATGTGGTGTAGACGACGCCCTGTTCCCCCATGCGCACCGACTCGGGCATCACCGCCTCCCAGTTGCGTTGCAGCGTGGCCAGGAGCCGGCGAATGTAGTCAGAGAAATCCACTCCCTGCGTATCCGAAAGGATGTCCACGCCGGTACCCGCACCCGATCCGCGGCCTCCGCCTCCGGGCGACCCGCTAAAGACAGGAGGTCCCGTGTGCGGCCCTTGACCGGCGGTGTTTATCTGATCGCTCAGCGCTCTTCCGGGAGTGGACGGCGAGAGACCGAGATTGAGCTTGTTATTCGGCGTGGCTGGCAGGACTGGTTCGATGTGCGAAGGTACCGGTGTCGTCGGGATGGAGGCAGGGGGAGCCGGAGCCACGGTGTTTTTTGGCTTCGGCGCTTCCGGCAGTTCCGGCGCCGGCTTCTCGGGAGTAACGGGCGAAGGAATCGCGGGCTTCTCCACCGGCGGGGCGACCTTGTGCAGCGTTTCAGGGGTGACCCGAACCCTCGGGGTGGCGGGGGCGGGCTCGGCCGTTGACGGCGGCGAATAGATCCAATTGGTCGGTAACTTGTATTGTGCGATCTCTTCCTGCGTCGGCACCGGGAAAAGTTTCGGCGCGAAAATCAGAAAGGCGATCACGGCGACGTGCACGAGAACTGAAAGCACCACCCGCACGAGGTCGGATTTCTGATCTTTCGTTTCTTCCGCCTCGATCAGCAGATTCGCGTCGCCGGTGGTGAAAATATCCGGCTGGACGATTTCGCGAAGCTCCGCCGTCATCTCCGGCGCGTGTTCCGGAGTTTTGATTTCCTCGGCTGTGAGCGGTTCAACAAACGCGGGCACGACGGTGCGCGAATCGAGAATTTCCAGCGTCACGGTGGAGACGTGCTGAAGCCTCTCGATTGGCTTTATCGCCATGCCGCGCGGAACGAGCGTGCGGTCAACGAGAACGCCGAGCGGCATATGCGAGGGAATGGTCGTCTTGCCGTCGAGCGGAGGAGCGTCGGACAATCCGGAGGGGACGACCGTCCGGTCGTCCATATACGTCGTGACGCGGCTCGGCGTCTGCCTGACCTCGTCTTTGTTGACGGGGCGCACGTTCAGCGGAACCAATGTGCGCGGAATCATCGTATGTCCTGTGGAGAGAAGGCCCCCAGTTGGACGCGCCGCGCGTGGTCAAGGATGCCTGCCATCACTCCGTCGGCCAGCGCGAGCGCGCGGCGTCCGGCGGCGCCATCCACGACGCTGGGTTTGCGCGTGCGAACCGAATCAAGAAACGCGCGAAGCTCGGCGCGCAACGGTTCTTCCAGCGCGGTCTCCAATTTTTCAAATCCGATTCCCGGCTGCGGGGTGCCCGGCTTGACGCGAATGCGAAGCGCGTCCTGGCGCGCAAAATCCAGCGAAACGTATTCATGCTCCTGAAAGAAGCGCATCTTGCGGACGCGCTCGGTCGAGACGCGGCTCGCCGTCACATTGGCGACGGTGCCCGTGGCGAACTCCACGCGCGCGTGCGCGATATCCACTTTATCGGTAATCACCGGAATTCCCACGGCCTTCAGGTCCACCACCGGCGAGTCCACGAGCGAAAGGAGAATATCGAGGTCGTGGATCATCACATCGTAGACCACGTCGATATCCAGGCTGCGCGGCGTGAAAATGCCGAGGCGGTGGACTTCGAAAAACATCGGGCGCAGGACAATCTTTTGCGCGGCCACGACTGCCGGATTAAACCGCTCGACGTGGCCGATTTGGAGGATGCCGCCAGCGCGTTTCGCGGAAGCGATCAGCTCGTCGGCCTCTTCGAGCGACGCGGCCATCGGTTTCTCGACCAGCACATCCATGCCCGCATCGAGAAGGCGGCAGCCGATCTCCGCGTGGGCTCTCGTAGGCACAGCCACGCTAACAGCATTCACGCGTTCCGCCGCCAGCGCGTCCAGATCGCGAATCACCTTTGTCCCGAACTCCGCCGCGATCTTGGCCGCGCGATCCGCGTTGGCATCCACCACGCCGGCGAGTTCCACGCCCTCCAGCTCGCGCCACACGCGAACGTGGTTCCGGCCGAACTCTCCCGCGCCAACCACGGCCACTCGAATGGGTTTTTCGCTCACGAGGTTTTTTTCGCCGAAGCGCGCTCGGGGGCGAACGCCTGAATCGCGATGCCCGCATCGTCGGCGGCGCGAATCAGACCGTCGCGGTCAAACAGCAGCGTCCGCCCGGCGTCGATTCCCAGCGCGGTGGCGTTCGCGCGATGCATCACTTCGATTGTCTTCATTCCCACGACCGGCACGTCGAACCGCATGTCCTGCCGGGGCTTGCTCACTTTGACGACGACTAGCCGCTGCCCGCCGGCGATCCGCGCGGCGCGTTCGATCGTTTCGTCCGTGCCTTCCATCGCCTCGATGGCCACGCAGGCGCGATCGCGGATAACGACCGTCTGCCCAAGATCGAGGCCTGCGATCTGTCCGGCGATCCGCCTGCCATATTCCATATCCGCGAACTCCGATTCATCCGGTGCGCGGCGGGTGAGAACCCCGGCAGCCGGCAGCAGAGGCCCGAGAAATTTAGTAGAATCCACAAGCTCGATGCCTTCGTCTTGAAGCACGCGGGCCACGGCTCCGATCAGCGAGTCCGTATTTTTCGCCGGAAGCGAAAAGAGCAATTTCGCGAGACGCCAGTCCGGCCGGATCGAGCTGAAGATTTTATTGTGTTTCACTTGCCCGGCCATCACGGCGTGTTTCACTCCCTCTTGATGAAGCAATTCGATCCCGCGGCTGAGTTCGCCGAGGCTGATCCAGTGGAATCGTTTCGCGGAGCGCTCAAGCGCGGGCGAAGCCTCCTCGCGAATGGCTATCACCGCCATCTCAATGCCGCGGCTTCGCGCCCCTTCGAGCACGAGAAACGGGAAATCGCCGTTTCCGGCGATCAAACCCCAGGCCCCCGGCGAATTTTCTGCGGTCGCGGCCATTCCGGCTCCTATTTCGTCAAGCCGCGTTCGGCAACCGACTCGATAAAGCTGATAAGTGTTTGGACGTCCTCGGAGTGAGACAGGGTTCCGCGCATTTTCTCGACCGCCTGCGACGTATTGAGCTTCGAACGCAGAAGAAGCCGGTAGGCCTGCTCGAGCGTTTTAATTCGTTCCGCCGAGAAGCCGTGCCGCTCCAGGCCGACTTTATTGATGCCGTAGCAGCGCACCTCGCGCGGGCCCACGACCATCGAAAATGGAGCCACGTCCTGCGTGATCACGGTCCCCGCGCCGATATAGGAATGGCTCCCGACGCGGGAAAATTGATGCAGCAGGCAAAATGCGCTGATCCCGGCGTAATCCTCGACCACGATGTGCCCGGCAAGCTGCGCTCCATTGGTGAGAATAACGTGATTGCCGATCACGCAATCGTGGCCAATGTGCGCGTAAGCCATGATCAGGTTGTTGCTGCCGATGCGAGTCGCGCCGCCGCCCTTGATCGTTCCGCGGTGCACGGTGCAGAATTCGCGAAACTCATTCGACTCGCCCACTTCGAGCCTCACGCGCTGGCCCTTGTAGGTCAGGTCCTGCGGATCGCCGCCAACAATGGCAAATGAGTGCACATGATTGTTGCGGCCAAACGTGGACGGTCCCTTGACGACGGCGTGCGGTTCAAGAACGCAGCCCTCGCCGAGCTCAACCTCGTCGCCGACGATGGCGAAAGGCCCGATTCGAACTCCGCTGGCGACTCGCGCCGATGGCGAAACGACGGCCCGGCAATCAATTTCGCTCATCGCGCCTTCTCGGCGGGTACCGCGGCGGGCGGCATTTCCGTTTCCAGATCCACCATTTTGCACATCAGCGTGGCCTCTGCCGCCAGTTCTCCGTTGACGGTGGCGCGGCCGTGAAGTTTGCAGAAGCCCAGACCTTCGCGCCAGGCTACAACATTCATTTCCAGCCTCAGCTGGTCCCCGGGAACTACCGGGCGGCGGAAGCGGGCATTGTCAATCGAGACGAAATAGAGAAGTTTTTTTTCGCGCTCCGCTACTTCCTGGAGCAGCAGGAAACCTCCCGTCTGCGCCATGGATTCGATAATCAAGACTCCCGGCATGATAGGCTTTCCCGGAAAATGTCCCTGAAAATAGCTTTCATTGATGGAAACATTCTTGATTCCCACAATGCGCTTCCATCGTTCCATTTCTTCAATGCCGTCTATCAGAAGGAACGGATAGCGGTGCGGAAGAACCTTTTGGATTTCGTTGATGTCGAGGAGCATGGTTGACCTCAGTCGCCTTCTTTTTTTGCGTCCGCCGAATCGAACAATTCTATACGAAATCGCAGGCAGGTGGGAATCGAGTGCTCTGGCGGGCGGTGGGTCAGTTCCCGGTTACCACGTTAATTAGGCACAAAGCGTATGTTGGCGGTGTCAATTACCCAATGATCTGTCGATCCATAGTCTGTAGTGTGAGTGTCTAGTTTCATCGGCTTCCCCGGGAGGTACTGGTTTATGCGAACCGCAGTTTGTAGCTTGCTTTTCCTTGCCGCCGCCTCGCTGGCAGAAGCGCAACATTCCCCTGTAGGTCCAGGGCAAGCCACTGATGTCCCCTGTTCCATCGGTCCGGGAGACACCTCCTGCAAGAACTTCTGGAACCGCGAGGATGTTCTGCTCACTAGGGTCCGTCCGGCTTTGGAACTGGCTATGCGCGGAGGAAGGGTTGTGTACGGAGGAGGGATTGGGTACGTGACTCCGATGGCTTGGCAGAATGTTCAAATGTTAGGGGATGGTACGTCCGTTGGAGTGTTAAAGGCGGTCAGCCCGAAAGACCTTACGAAGCCAGAGTTCGTGAATGCCTACTTGCAAGTAATTCGGATCGTGTTCTCAGAACCAAAATGGGCAGTCTGTCCGGAAGACAAAACTCCCGAAGTTACGCTATTCCTGCTGGACTATCTGCGAGAGAAGGTGACGGACGAAGAGCTGCAGCACCAAATCGATTCTACAAAGGAGTACGTTCTGAAGCAGGCCGGACCAGCCAGGCAGTCACCTTTTCCGGACCCACCCGAACCCGCAAAATGACTTTCGTTTAGTCCACTGCGGACCATAGGAGATTATGCGCCGTCGCCTGCCAACTCCTGATTAGTCGGATGACCGGGAACTGACCCACTACGCCCCAGCGGCGTTGCCGCTCGATGCCTCGGCTGATAGGATACGCGCGCGATGAACGAGAACACTTCCATGATGCGCAGCCTGCAGCGCGAAACGCGAAAACGAGAGAAGGAAATCGTGCGGCTGCTCGGGCAATTTGTCCGCTGCGAGTCGCCGAGCCACCACAAGGCCGCTGTAGACCGGTTCGGGCGAATGGTTGCAAGCGAATGGCGGCGTCGCGGCGCGAAGGTGCGCGTTCTGCGGCAGACAAAGCGCGGAAATCACGTGCGGGCGGAACTATGGCTCGGCGCCGGGAGGCCGACGGGCCAAATCCTGATTCTCGGCCACCTCGATACGGTGTATCCGCTGGGGACGCTCGCGAAGATGCCGTTTCGTGTGCGCGGCGGGCGGGCATTCGGGCCGGGAACATTTGATATGAAGGCCGGCCTTGTACTGGCGCTCGCCGCGGTTGATGCGCTGCGAGCGGCGGGATTGCGTCCGCGCAAGCGGCTGGTCCTCTTCTGGAATTCCGATGAAGAGATCGGCAGCGGCACTTCTCAGCATGCAATCGAGCGCGAGGCGCGGCGGAGCGATGCCGTGCTGGTTCTCGAACCGTCCGCAGGTCCTGGCGGGAGCCTGAAGACGGCGCGCAAGGGAATAGGCACGGCGGAAGTGATTGTCACCGGGCGAGCCGCTCATGCCGGTCTCGATCCGGGCGCAGGAGTGAACGCCGTGCATGAACTGGCGCTGCAAATCGTGCGCCTGGAACATATGAATGACGCGCGTCGCGGGATTTCCCTGCAGGCCACCGTGATCGAGGGCGGCACGGTTTCGAATGTCGTGCCCGCTCACGCGCGAGCGGAAGTGGACATTCGCTACACGCACCTGGCCGACGCGCCGAAGCTTCATCGGAAGGTGCGCGGTCTACGCCCCATTTTGCCGGGCGCTCGCGTGGAGGTGCGCGGAGGAATCAATCGCCCGCCGCTGGAGCGGACGCCTGCCGTCGTCGCGCTTTTTCGCCGCGCGCGGACCTTGATGCGCGAACTGGGGTTGCCGCTGGGCGAAGCGTGGGTCGGTGGCGGCTCGGACGGAAATTTTACGGCCGCGCTCGGCGTGCCCACACTGGACGGTCTTGGTGCGATCGGGAACGGCGCGCACAGCGTGGTCGAGCACGTCGTGGTTCGATCGTTGCCTCAGCGTGCAGCGCTGCTCGCCGGACTTCTCGCTTCGCTGTGAACGCGCGCACGTGGTGCCGTTAACTAGCGCAAATATTCGTGCTTGAGATATGCGACGGTCTGCTCCTGAAGATCGGCATAACTGGCGTGCAGCATTTCCTGCGTTGCGGATTCGGTGGAAGGCGCCGTGGCCACGCGTTCGAGCAGGCGGCTGATGTCGCTGACGCCGCCGGAATCAATGATGGATTCCACCACGGCGAGCGACCACGCATAGGCAAACGAAGCAGAATTTCCCGAGAGTCCCATCCACGACCCTTCCAGCGCCCCGAGCGGCGGCACCGTGCCTTGGCCTGCCATTTCCACCAGATCTCCGGCCGCGGACGTGCTTCTGCGCCCTTCCATCCATTGCGCGACGCCTTCCTGTAGCCAGGTAGGCGCGCGGTTGTGCGATTTCTGTCCGACGAAGCTGTGGGTCAGCTCGTGCTTCAGCACGCGCGCAAGTTCCGGGGTCACGGACGTCAATCCCTGCACGGGTATGCGAAGTCTCCCGTCGTTCAGCGCGCCCACCCATTGCGGCGCTCGCGTGATGTCCGCGAAGGCTTGCTCCGTATAGAGGATGACCGCGATCTGTTCGTGAGGCGTGTAATCGAGTTGTGATTCCAGGTCGCGGAAATCGTCTTCCAGCACTCGCAGGATTCCGCGCGCGAGGTCCGGATCGGCGCCGCCGTTATATTTCAAATCGAAGTGAGCCGTCTCGCCTTCGCGATAGCTTTCCTCTTCGGTCTTGTCGCGCTGGGCTTTCTCGAGGGCCTGCTCGACTTCCGGCTCGGGGCGCAGCCGCTCGGCGCGCTGCCATTCTTCGATGGCGCGGTCCATCTTATTCGCGCCGTAATACGCCCAGCCCATCAGCTTGGCGACATCCGCCGAATCCGGGGCGGCGCGGCGAGCGCGTTCGAGCGGGTCGAGCGCCGTGGTGAACTGGCTTTCGCGAAGATAAAGGACGGCGAGATTCAGCAGCAAACCGATATTATCCGGAGCGTACGCGAGGGCCTGGCGATAGTGATCGATCGCCGCATCGGTGTCGCCCTTGCCGAGCAGGAATTGCGCGGCAGCATGTTGCGCGGCCGCCAGTTTCGCGATGGCGGGCGTCGTGCCGGATCGTGCATCGGATTCCAGCCGCGACAAGTAGCCAAAATCAATCGCATTGTCGTGCACCGCGAGTCCGGCCACTTCTTCATAGCCTCGAACCGGTTCCACCTGCGGCGCGGACACAGGTGCCTCGGAGTACGCCTTCGACGCGGAGGAGTAACCAAAATTGTCGCGCTCGATGCGAACCACAATTGATTTGGGAATGGAAAGCTCGCCTGCGGGAGTCTGATACGTGACGTGCGTGGCGTCTTCGGTGACGTTGTCGGCCACAATGCGCCGGCCGTTTTTCAGCACAATCGTATCGGCCGCGGCCGATGAAGACACGGCAAGCAGGAGCAAAACTGCTACTGGCGTTGCGGGGCGCACGATTCGATTTTACCAATCGGCCGCGTGCGCGCGCGGATTCTGATCAACGGCTGATGCCCTAAGCGGCACAGTACGAAGAACAGTGGCGCGCAAATGGCAGCTGCGTTAATTTTCTGCGCGGTCGAGCGTTTCGTATGCCGAAACTCGTCCGCTTACGATGCAAAATTATTTTGAATTCAACTTGCGTCTGAGCGTCTCCGGTTTTATCCTGTTCAGTCCTAAGCGGGCATCCGGGGTCGATTGAGCAAGTTTTGAAACTTTGCGGCGCGGCAAGATCGGGCGCCATGGTGAGACCGGTATCGCTTCGGACCGCGAGTCGCGCCTGCACGGGGTGTGGGGGCGCTGATTGCGGGCCTTTGACGCCCCTTCAGACGATAACTAGCATTCATAAATTTAGTCCGGGGACACTGCGTGGCCTCTGAGGATTCACACAATACAGTTGGGGTTGCCGATCCCGATCCAATTATCGGACCGGGACATACATTTGAAACGGTAACCGACAAAATCAGTTCGATCGTTCTGACTCGTCCGGTGACGCCGGGCTGGGTCTTCGGCCTCCTCATTGCTTTTTCGGCGTTGATGCTGCTGAATCTGGTCGTCACCCTGCTGATGATCAAGGGCGTGGGTATTTGGGGCATCCGTATCCCGACCGCCTGGGGCTTTGCGATCGTCAACTTCGTCTGGTGGATCGGTATCGGCCACGCCGGCACGCTCATCTCCGCAATTCTTCTCCTGCTGCACCAGAAATGGCGGACGTCGATTAACCGGTTCGCCGAAGCGATGACGCTTTTCGCCGTCATGTGCGCCGGTATGTTCCCGCTGCTCCACATGGGCCGTCCGTGGCTGTTCTTCTATCTGATGCCGTATCCGAATCCGATGTGGATGTGGCCGCAATTCCGCAGCCCGCTGGTCTGGGACGTATTCGCCGTATCAACTTACCTGACGGTTTCGCTGTTGTTTTGGTACGTGGGGTTGATTCCCGATCTGGCGACCCTACGCGATCGCGCCAAGCCCAAGGCCGCAAAGATCATTTATGGAATGCTATCCATGGGCTGGCGTGGATCGGCTGTCCACTGGTCGCGCTACGAGACAGCTTCGCTGCTTCTCGCGGGCCTCGCCACGCCGCTGGTTGTTTCCGTCCACACCGTCGTGAGCTTCGATTTTACGATCGGCATCATTCCCGGATGGCATACCACCATTTTTCCGCCCTATTTCGTCGCGGGAGCCATTTATTCAGGGTTCGCGATGGTTTTGACGCTGGCCATCCCGATTCGCAAGTTCTACCACCTCGAGGATCTCGTCACCGCCCGGCATCTCGACATCATGGCGAAAGTCATGCTCGCCACGGGCCTGATCGTAGCTTACGGCTACTTGCTCGAGGCGTTCCTGGCGTTCTATAGCGGCGATCAGTACGAAATTTACATGATGACGAATCGCTTCCACGGGCCGTACGCGCCCCTGTATTGGATGCTGATTTCGTGCAACATCATCATCCCGCAGCTGCTGTGGTCGCGGCGCGTACGCCGCAACGTGGGTCTGCTATTCGTCCTTTCGCTTGTCGTTAACACCGGAATGTGGCTCGAGCGTTTCGTGATCGTCGTGATCAGCTTGAGCCGGGATTTCATTCCCTCGTCCTGGGGAATGTACTACCCGACCCGATGGGATTGGGCGACGTACATCGGAACGTTTGGCCTGTTCTTCACACTGTTCTTTCTCTTTATCCGCTTCCTGCCGATGATTTCCATCGTGGAAGTGCGGTCGCTGGTGCACGAAACGAACGAAGAGAAGGGGCATTCATAGAAGGAACGATTTAAAGAGCCGATGCCACAGATATTTCATCGCAGCACGAACTTCATCTCGCGGCTGACCATTTATGGCGCGGTGGTCATCCTTGGCGCGCTCGGCTACGCGCTGTATGCGATCGCGATGTCGCCGTGGTACACGGAGCAGTATGTCAAGCGGCAGCAGCCCGTCCCGTTCAGCCATCGGCACCATGCGGGCGAGCTGGGAATCGATTGCCGCTACTGCCACACGTCCGTCGAGAAATCGTCGTTTGCGGGGGTCCCCCCCACGCAAACGTGCATGACCTGCCATTCGCAGATCTGGACGAACGCTTCAATGCTCGAGCCGGTGCGCGCGAGCTATCGCGACGACAAGTCGCTGGAATGGATTCGCGTAAACGCGCTGCCTGACTTTGTCTATTTCGATCACAGCATTCACGTGGCAAAAGGCGTCGGTTGCACCACCTGTCACGGACAGATCGCGCAAATGCCTCTGACGGAGCGCGCCGGCACTCTTTACATGTCGTGGTGCCTCGAGTGCCACCGACAGCCAGAGAAATATTTGCGGCCCAAGTCCGAAGTATTCAATCCGTATTACGAGCCCCCGTCCGGGGCGAAACAGCTGGAGCTTGGGAAAAAGCTCATGGCGGAATACCACGTGCAGAGTTTGCAGACGTGCTCTACGTGTCACCGGTGATGAAAGCGAGACGATGAGCGAAGACTCCAAGCTCAAGAATTCGATCGACCTGGTTGCGGCGCGTGCGAAGCTTGCCGGCGCAGGCGCTCCGCGTCTCTGGCAGAGCCTCGAAGAGCTTTCAGGCACCCCCCAATCCCAGGAATTTCGTGAATACGAATTTCCTCCCATCGCGGGAAAAGGCAACGACGAGATCAATCGCCGCGACGTCTTGAAGCTGATGGCTGCTTCCGCTGCCTTGACGGGGCTCAGCGCGTGCACGAAGCTCCCCACCGAGAAGATCGTCCCGTACGTCCGCCCACCCGAGGAGATTCTTCCCGGCCGGCCGCTCTTCTACGCCACGTCGCTGTTTCAGGCCGGAGTCGCCACGGGCGTCCTTGTCGAGAGCCACACGGGCCGGCCGACCAAGATCGAAGGAAACCCGGAGCACCCGGGAAGCCTCGGCTCTTCGGATGTCTTCAGCCAGGCTTCGATCCTGAATTTCTGGGATCCTGACCGTTCGCAGTCGGTGATATTCGACGGACGCGTCAGTACTTGGAGCGATTTTTCCGCGGCCATGGGAGATGCGCGGACGATCTCGCCCAAGGGCGCGGGCCTGCGAATTCTCACGAAGACGATCACCTCTCCCACACTCGGGGCGCAGATACGCACCCTGCTCGCGCAGTTTCCAGCAGCCAAGTGGCATCAGTATGAAGCTTGCGGCGGTGACTCCGTGCGCGAAGGCGCGCGGCTCGCATTTGGCCGGCCGGTCACCACGGTCTATCACTTCGATCAGGCGGACGTGGTCGTCTCGCTCGACGCGGATTTTCTCACCTGCGGCGCCGGGCATGTGCGCTACGCGCGCGATTTTGCATCCCGCCGCGATCTCAGCGCGGGACCGTCGTCGAAATTGAATCGTCTCTACGTCGCCGAAAGCATGCCGACCAGCACCGGCGCCGTATCCGATCATCGCCTGCCGGTTCGCTCGGCGGACGTGGACGATCTTGCGCGCCAGCTTGCGGCTGCTGCGGGAGTCGCCGTGCCGCCTAGCGCGAACGCCAGCGCGAAGATTCCGGCCGCGTGGGTCGGAGCCGTGGGGCGGGATCTGGCGGCCCATCGCGGATCTTCAATCGTAATTGCGGGCGACCACCAGCCACCTTTCGTTCACGCCCTCGCCCATGCCATGAACGCGGCCCTGGGCAACGTCGGCAAGACAGTCGTGTACACCGAATCAATCGAAGTGAGCCCGGTTAACCAGCTCGAATCGCTTCGCGACCTCGTCAATGATTTGAACGCCGGCCACGTGGACCTCCTGGTCATCCTCGGCGGCAATCCCGTGTACGACGCGCCGGCCGATTTTGATTTTGCGACGGCGCTCCAAAAAGCAAAGCTGCGCGTTCACTCCGGCTTGTACCAGGATGAAACCGCCGAGCTTTGCCATTGGCACGCCCCCGCCGCCCATTCGCTGGAATCCTGGAGCGATGGCCGCGCCTTCGACGGCACCGTCGGAATCGTTCAGCCCTTGATTGCGCCGCTGTACGATAACCATTCGGCGCACGAAGTGATCGCTCTGTTCACCAGTGACTCCGGAAAGACCGGTCACGAACTGGTGCGCGGCTACTGGCAGAGCCAGCGCCCCGAAAAGGACAAGGCCTTCGAAGCGCTCTGGGAAACGTCTTTGCATGATGGATTGGTCGCCGGCTCGGCGCTGCCTGCCATTTCGGTTGCGCCGCATGCGGATTTCGTAAGCGTCGGCCAGTCAACAGCCGCGGGCGGTGATCCAAACGCGCTCGAGGCCGTCTTCCGTCCCGATCCTTCGATTGGCGACGGCGAGTTCTCGAACAACTCCTGGCTGCAGGAAACCCCGAAGCCCATTACGCGGCTTACCTGGGACAACGCCGTGATGATCGGTCCGGCCACCGCTCAGCAGCTCGGCGTCACGACCGGTGATTACGTGACTCTCACTCTCGCGGGCCGCCACCTTGACGCGGGCGTCTACATCGTGCCCGGCCACGCGGATAATTCCGTTACGCTGCATCTCGGTTTTGGCCGCGCTCGGGGCGGAAGCGTGGGCACCGGACCCGGTTTCAATTCGTATCTGGTGCGCGCCTCATCGGCGCCGTGGATCGCGCCCGGCGCGCAAATCGCGAAGACCGGCAAGAAATACTCCTTCGCATCCACTCAACAGCAATACAACATCGATCACGATGGTCATCAGGTGGACGAGGAAAGCACCGCCGCGATGGGCCAGGGCGGCGAGCACGGACGCGATCTCGTCCGGATCGCCACGATGGAGGAATTCCGCAAGGATCCCAGCTTCGCCAAGAATCCCGAGGAAGAAGACACCAAGAACCTCACGATATACCCCGGCTTCAAATACGATGGCTACGCTTGGGGTATGTCCATTGACCTGAACCGCTGCATTGGCTGCAACGCCTGCGTCGTCGCCTGCCAGTCGGAAAACAATATCGCGGTCGTGGGCAAGGATCAGGTGGAGCGCGGCCGTGCGATGCACTGGATTCGCATTGACACTTATTTCCGCGGGAACCTCGACAACCCCGAGATGTACTACGAGCCGCTGCCCTGCATGCAGTGCGAAAACGCGCCTTGCGAATATGTCTGCCCTGTCGGTGCCACCACGCACAACGCCGAGGGCTTGAACGACATGACCTATAACCGCTGCGTCGGCACGCGGTATTGCTCCAACAACTGCCCATATAAGGTCCGCCGGTTTAACTTCTATCTCTTCTCCGATTACAAGACGCCGAGCCTCTATGGCATGCGCAATCCGAACGTCACCGTGCGCAGCCGCGGAGTGATGGAGAAGTGCACCTACTGCGTGCAGCGGATCAATGCGGCAAAGATCCGGTCCGAGGAAGAGAATCGCCTGATCCGCGATGGCGAGATCATCACGGCGTGCCAGAGCGCCTGCCCGGCCGAAGCGATCGTGTTTGGGAACATCAACGATCCGAACAGCAAAGTTGCAAAACTCAAGGCGCAAACGCGCGATTACCGTTTGCTCGAGGATTTGAACACACGGCCGCGCACCACCTATCTCGCGCGCGTCCGCAATCCGAACCCGGAGATTCACGACTAGTTCATGGTCAAGAGGCGCATATACGGATTGATGGCTGAGTTCACGTCGCCGGAAGAAGTGCTGGCGGCGGCTCACACCACGCACGATGCGGGCTATCGCCGCATTGACGCGTTTTCGCCCATTCCGGTCGAGGGTCTCGCCGAGGCCGTGGGATTTGATTGGACGATTCTGCCGACGCTGGTTTTCTTCGGCGGTTTGGGCGGCGGATTGACCGGTTTCGGCATGTGCTGGTACGCAAACGTAATCAGCTTCCCGTTGAACATCGGCGGGAAGCCGTTCAATAGCTGGCCGATGTGGATTCCGATCACTTTCGAGCTGACGATTCTGGGCGCGGCCCTCACGGCCGTGTTTGGGATGCTGGCGCTCAATGGGCTGCCGACGCCGTATCATCCGACATTCAACGTCGAGCGATTCGCGGCGGCGTCCACCGACCGTTTTTTCCTGTGCATCAAGGCGCGGGACCAGAAATTCGATCTCGCGAAAACCAAGGCGTTTCTGGAAGGCTTGCATCCGAATGGGGTGTTCGAAGTTGAGGACTGAACTCGTTCCCGGCATCCCCGCCGCCCGCGGCAACGCGCGGTCCGCGTGCTCGCTCGTGCGCGTGGTCACTGTCGCGTGCATGGGCGCGGTCGCCATGCTGCTTCTCGGCTGCCGGATGGATATGCACATCCAGCCGAAATATCTGCCATACGAGCCGACCGACTTCTTCGGCGATGGCCGCTCGGAACGCCAGCCGGTTCCGGGCACGGTGGCGCGCGGGCAATTGCGCCTGGATGAGCTGATGTTCTCCGGCCGGGAAAACGGCGTCGTCGTGGACAAGTTTCCGTTTCCGATCACCCAGGCGGATCTCAATCGCGGCCGCGAACGCTACAACATCTATTGCACGCCCTGCCACGACTATTCGGGCACGGGCCGGGGCATGATCGTGCAGCGCGGATTCCCGCAGCCGCCTTCCTACCACATTCAGCGTCTGCGCGATGCGCCCGCCGGACATTTCTTTGAAGTGATGACCAACGGTTTTGGTGCGATGTATAGCTATGCGGCGCGCGTCGAGCCTGCCGATCGTTGGAGGATCGCGGCGTACATTCGCGTGCTGCAATTGAGCCGCAACGCCACGATTCAGGACGTGCCGGAAGCCGACCGCCAGAAGCTGACGCAGCAATCCGCCGGGCAAGCGTCGGGACAATCCATGGGGCAATCGCAATGAACTTGCCGGACACAGTTCCGCCGCGCATCGATCGCGTCCAGAAAATGGCGCTGGCGTGCGGCGCTGTCGCTCTGATCCTGGCCATTGCGCTGGGCTTTACGAATTGGCAGCAGTTCTTCCGTTCCTACCTCGTGGCTTATGTCTATTGGATGGTCTACGCGATGGGCAGTCTCGCAATCCTTCAGCTGCACCACATGACGGGCGGCCGCTGGGGCTACCCTATTCGCCGGATCCTGGAAGCCGGAACCCGGACCATACCGGTGATGACGGTCCTCTTTGTGCCCGTGCTGTTCGGCATGTCGCGGCTTTATCCCTGGATGCAGGCGGACTCGCTCGGAGACGATCCCGCGGGCGCCTTCAGGCGCGCCTATCTCTCGCCGCATTTTTTCATCTTGCGCGCGGTCATTTATTTCGCCGTCTGGAATTTGCTGGCGGGATTGCAGAACAAGTGGTCGGCCGAGCAGGATCGCACGGGAGATCTGATCCTCAAGGATCGCATGTCGAGTCTGGCTGCGCCGGGCACGGTGCTTTGGGCGATTACCTGGTCGTGGGCGATGATTGATTGGGTGATGACGCTCGAGCCGAACTGGTATTCGTCAATCTACGGAATGGTTTTTATGGTGATTTCGTGCTTGGCGGCGCTTTCGTTCTGCGTGGTCATGCTGCGCATGCTTAACGACTACGAGCCGCTACACGATTCCTACGACCCCGACCGATTGAACGACATTGGCAACCTGATGCTGGCATTCACACTGCTTTGGACTTACATGTCGTTTGCGCAGTTCTTGATTATCTGGTCGGGCAACTTGAAGCAGGAAATCCCTTGGTATATGACGCGCGCGTTCGGCCGGTGGGCCTTCATCGCCGTCGCGCTGCTGATTTTTCATTTCTTTGTGCCTTTCTTCATCTTGCTGCAGCGGAAGGTCAAGCGCCGCCTGGAAAAGCTTTCGGTCCTGGCCGCATGGATGCTGGTCATAACTCTGGTGGACGTCTACTGGCTGATCGTGCCATCCATTCAAAAGTCGGGTCCTCAAATCCACCTGACGGATATTCTCGCGCTCCTCGGTATAGGTGGCGTGTGGGTGGGCGCGTATATGGTGCAGCTGAAGAAAATGCCGCTGCTGCCGCTGCACGATCCGCGGTTTGAGGGCGTCTTGGAGCATCAGCATGGCGACTAAACACTCCAACAAGCCAAACGATCCCGTGGACACGAGCGCCGGCTGGGAGAAGCGCGACGTCAACATCAAGGGGCTGTTCCAATTCGCCTTCTGGATGGCTGTGGTGCTTGTGGTCACTCTGGTGGGGATGAGATTTACTTTCGCTTTCTACAAGAGGGTGGAGCCCCTCGGCCCGACGGCTTCACCCATGGTTAGTACGACTTACCGGATGATTCCATCCAAACCGCTCCTGCAGGTGCAGCCGCATCAAGAGCTCGAGGACTATTGCGCGGCGCAGCAACAGGACGTGAATACCTACGCCTGGGTGAATCAGTCGAGCGGCGTGGTGCGCATTCCGGTTGACCGCGCCATGGAATTGGTCCTGGCGAAGGGATTGCCGGCGCGCCCTGCCGCGGATGCAACCGCGTCCGGGTCATCCGCCGGAACTTCGTCCGCCGTGACGACGCCGACGGTTGCAGGCGAGACCGATATGGAAGGTCAGTGCGGCTACCTAACGGAACCGACCGAAGCGGATAAGGAACGAGAAGCAGCCGAGGCGGCTGAAGCAAAGTAGACGGGTTCGCGGTCACGCACAGCAGGTTTTAGAAACGAGAAAAGAGGATGGAGTTCCAGTGAAGTTTCACTTCAATTCGGCGCGAGCGTGGTTGGTGGGCGCGGCTCTAGTATTAGCGCTGCTCGCACATCCCCTCAAGGCCGCGGCGCAGTTCACCGACCCGACGCAGGGGATCGGCGTCCGCCCGGAACTTCTTAAGGAAGTCGGCGTTGACCAGAAACTCAACGACGAGATTCCGCTCAACCTCGCGTTTCGCGACGAGCATGGGAATCCGGTGGAGCTGGCGCAATTCTTCGCCGGCAAGCCGGTGATTCTCACCCTCGTCTATTACAACTGCCCCATGCTTTGCACGCAGGTGCTCAACGGGCTGGACCGCAGCCTGCAGCTGATCCCCATGGAGATTGGCAAGGATTTCAACGTCGTGACCGTGAGCATCGATCCCACCGACAGGCCCGCGATCGCCGAGGCCAAGCAGGCTATGTACGCGGGAATGTACCGGCGGCCGGGCGCCCAATACGGCTGGCACTTTCTCACGGGCGATGAACCGCAAATCAAGCAGTTGGCGGATGCCGTGGGTTTCCGCTACGCCTACGATCCCGATTCGAAGCAATACGCCCATGCCAGCGCCATCATGCTGCTGACGGCCGACGGAAAGATTTCGCGCTATTTTTACGGCGTTAGCTATCCGGAGCGCGATTTGCGCCTTGGTCTGGTGGAGGCATCGCAAGGAAAGATCGGCTCGCCGGTCGATCAGGTTTTGCTTTTTTGCTATCACTACGATCCCCACACCGGAAAATATGGCCTGCTGATTTCCCGCATGATTCAGTTGGGGGGTATCGCAACAGTCTTGATCGGCGGGATTTTTCTGATTGTGCTTTTCCGGGGCGAGCATTACGCGCTCCCCGGGCGTAGGGCGTGAAGCAGGCGCGAAAGCGCACGTTAGGCCTGCAAAGGATCGCAACGGAACGGTGATGATGGGCTTCCTTCAATCCGGATTGGATTCGCTACCGGGCGTGGCCGCCATGATGCAGTTCAAGCCGCCGGCGGCTTCTTCCATCGCCGATAGCGTGGACCAGCTGTATTTGATGCTGACCGGCATCACGATTTTCTTCAGCGTATTGATCTTCTCGATCATTTTCTATTTCATGCTGAAGTATCGCCGGAAATCGCCGGGCGAGTCGGGCACCGAAACTCACACGCCGATGATGCTCGAGCTGACCTGGACGATCATTCCCTCCTTGATCTGCGTCGTCCTGTTCGTATGGTCCTCGAGCCTGTACGTTCGCAACGGGCGTCCTCCCAACTCCTCGACGGAAATTTTCGTGATCGGCAAGCAGTGGATGTGGCACCTGCAGCATCCCGAGGGGCCGCGCGAGATCAACGAGCTCCATGTCCCCGTGGGCGTGCCCGTGAAGATAACCATGACTTCGCAGGACGTAATCCACGACTTCTACATTCCCGCGTTTCGCGTAAAGAAGGACGTGCTGCCCGGCCGATACTCGCAGATCTGGTTTCAGCCCACCGAGACGGGCACCTTCCATCTCTTTTGCGCGCAATACTGCGGCACGAATCACTCCCAGATGATCGGCTGGGTCTACGTGATGTCTCCCACCGACTATGCCACCTGGCTTGCGGGCGGCGAGAAAACGGAATCCATGGCGCAGCAGGGCGAGCGCTTGTTCAGCCAGTTTGGCTGCGGCAATTGCCACTCGCCGGAGGCGGCTGGCCACGCTCCTTCGCTCGCGGGAATATACGGCAAACCGGAAAAGACGCAGAACGGCGAAACGCGTGTTGTGGATGAAGACTTGATCCGGCAGGCCATTCTCGTTCCCAACTCCGTTCACTTGCCGAACTATCAGCCGATCATGCCGACCTATCAGGGGCAGATCGACGAGGAACAGATGCTCCAGCTGATCGCTTACGTGAAGTCGCTCGGCTCGGAAGAAAGGATGAACGGCAAATGAGCACGGCCATTGCAGAAGCAGAAATCCACGAAACGCCGGCCGAATCCGGCGTGAACTATCTCAACGTCACCTACGGCATCAAGTCGTGGCTGCTGACGCTGGACCACAAGCGCATCGGACTGCTGTACCTCGGCTCGATCACGCTGATGTTTTTCGTGGGCGGAATGGCGGCGGTTCTGATGCGCCTTCATCTGGTCGAGCCGCAGGGCGCGCTTTTCGAGCCGGAAACCTACAACAAGATGTTTTCAACGCACGGGATCATCATGGTGTTTTTCTTTCTGGTTCCGTCCATTCCGGCGACGCTTGGGAATTTCCTGATCCCCTTGATGATCGGGGCGCGCGACGTCGCCTTCCCGAAGCTGAATCTGATGAGCTGGTACCTTTATATTACCGGCGCGGCCTTCGCTCTCTATGCGACGCTTTCCGGCGGCGTGGACACCGGCTGGACGTTTTATCCGCCCTATAGCAGCTTGTACTCGCACACGCACGTTGTCACCGTGGCCCTGGGCGTTTTCATTGCCGGGTTTTCTTCCATCCTCACGGGGCTGAATTTTATCGTCACGATCCATAAGATGCGCGCGCCCGGCATGACCTGGTTCCGTCTGCCGCTCTTCATCTGGGCGATGTACGCCACCAGCCTCATTTTCGTCCTGGGAACGCCGGTCATCGCCATCACGCTTTTCTTGCTGGGCATGGAACGAATCCTGCATGTCGGGATATTCGATCCGTCCGTCGGCGGAGATCCGCTCCTGTTCCAGCATCTCTTCTGGTTCTATTCGCACCCCGCCGTGTACATCATGATTTTGCCCGGCATGGGAGTGGTCAGCGAATTGATCACCGCGTTTTCGCGAAAGAAGATTTTCGGCTACGCCTTCGTGGCGTTTTCCAGCTTGTCCATCGCCATAATCAGCTTCATCGTGTGGGGCCATCACATGTTCGTCACCGGCCAGTCCATCTACGCGGGTCTGGTCTTCTCCGTGTTGAGCTTCTTGGTCGCGATTCCTTCCGCGGTCAAGGTGTTCAACTGGACGGCCACGCTCTACAAGGGCTCGATTTCCTACGAAGCCCCGATGCTGTACGCGCTGGGCTTCATCGGACTCTTCACCATCGGCGGGCTGACGGGCTTGTTCCTGGCCGCGCTGGCGACAGACGTCCACCTGAACGGCACGTATTTCATCGTCGCGCATTTCCATTACGTGATGGTCGGCGGCGCCGTGATGGCCTACATGGGCGGGCTGCATTTCTGGTGGCCGAAGATTACGGGGCGCCTCTATCCGGACCTGTGGGCGCGCATCGCCGCGGCCATCATTTTCATCGGCTTTAACCTGACGTTCTTCCCGCAGTTTGTGCTTGGCTACCTGGGCATGCCCCGGCGCTACGCGATCTACCCCTCGGAATTTCAGGTGCTCAACGTGATGTCCTCCGCGGGCGCGTCGATCCTTGGCATCGGTTATATAATTCCGCTGATCTATTTTATATGGTCCATGCGATACGGCCCGCCGGCCGGCCCGAATCCGTGGGGCGCCAAGGGACTGGAGTGGACCACGCAATCGCCGCCTCTGACCGAGAATTTCGAGACAATTCCGATCGTGACCGAAGACGCATACAACTACCCATCCGAGGGGGCTCATGTCTGATCTAGCCACTCACGGGGCGCATCCGCAGGGGTTCGCGCACCAATTCGAGGACATCGAGCAGCAGCGCGATGCCGGGCGCCTGGGCATGTGGGTGTTCCTGGTCACGGAAATCCTGTTCTTCGGCGGCATGTTCACTTCGTACACCATCTATCGCGCTCTGCATCTCGAGTCGTTTGTTCAGGGCAGCCATCAGCTGATCGTCAAATTCGGCGCCACGAACACCGCTGTGCTGATCTTGAGCAGCTTGACGATGGCGCTCGCGATCCGCGCCGCGCAGACGGGCAAGAAGAAGGGTCAAATCATCTTCTGGCTGATCCTCACGATGATCCTTGGCGCCGCATTTATCGGAATCAAGCTCCGGTTTGAGTGGTACCGCGACTATACGGAAGGCCTCATTCCGGGCGTGCACTGGTTTTACAATGGCCCTCATGCTCCGGGCGTGAAGATGTTCATGTGCTTTTACTTCTTCATGACGGGTTTGCACGCGATCCACATGGTGGTTGGACTCGGTCTCCTGACGGTGCTGGTCATCATGACGGCGCGGAACAAGTTTTCTGCCGAATATTATTCGCCGCTCGAGATCAGCGGCTTGTACTGGCACTTCGTTGACATCGTTTGGATTTTTCTGTTCCCGCTGCTGTATTTGATTGGCGGCCGTTACTAGGGCGCTTCGAAGAGGAGTTGCGACTGATGTCCGACCACACCGAGCAGAGCGGCCACGCGGGACACATTGTCCCGGTCAGCACCTACCTTTTTGTTTTTCTGGCGCTGATGGTGGGCACCGCGCTTACCACCTGGATCGCGTACATCGACCTCGGCCGCTGGAACACGGTCGTCGCCCTCACGATTGCGGTCATCAAAATGGTGCTGGTCGTACTCTTCTTCATGCACGTGAAGTACGCCACCGGCCTGACCAGAGTGGTGATTCTGGCCGGCTTCTTCTGGCTCGGCATCATGATCACGCTGTCGTGCTCCGATGAGCTCACGCGCGGCTGGGAAATCGTTCCGCAGGGATGGAACATGATTGTCCCCATCGTCGCCCGCCTCTTCTAGCCGCGCTCCATCGATTTTCGACTTCCCGTCTCGGCGGTGCCAATCAATGATGGCTTCGTAGGGGCGCAGTCCGCCGCGGCGGACGCCCGGCAATGATGCTAGGCGAGTATTCCCAATTCCCCTAAACACCACGGTGCGCCCGGCGGTTTTGTGGCGCCGACTTCTCCTGAGCTGGGCCGAAGGGCTTCTCGCCGGCGCTGCGAAATTCACGCACGGCGATTTTGTAGGGGCATGCCATGCCCGGCGCGGCGTTGGCGATCGTTCGCCACGCTCACGATTTGAGCCGCGGTCAGCTCCCGCGAGATAGCGAATCCCCGCCAAGCATCATTGCCGGGCGCGGCATGCGGTGCCCCTACGGGAGAAGATTCGTGCGACGCGGAGACGGTTGCGGCATTGTATGCGATTTTGTGTCTTTAATTTTCCCTACGACTTGAATGCGCGGAAAGCGACGACGGCGTTCAGCCCGCCGAAAGCAAAGGAATTCGAAAGTGCCGCTCCAACCTGGAGGGTGCGCGCCTGATTCGGAATGTAATCGAGGTCGCATTCGGGATCGGGTTCGGTGAAATTAGCGGTGGGCGGCAAAATTCCGTGGTGGAGCGCGAGCACGGTGGCAATCGCCTCAAGCGCGCCGGCAGCGCCCAATGCGTGGCCGTGCATAGATTTCGTGGAACTGACGGCGAGCTTGTCCGCGTGCGCGCCAAAAACTTCGCGAATTGCCTTGGTTTCCACCGGATCGTTGCCTGCGGTGCCCGTCCCGTGCGCGTTGATGTAACCCACTTCTTCGGGCGCCATTCCCGCCTCGCGCAAAGCGCCGCGCATGGCCCTCGCCGGACCGTCCACGGTCGGCTGCGTCAAATGGTGCGCGTCGGACGTCATGCCCATGCCGCAAATTTCGGCGTAGATTCTTGCCCCGCGCGCCTGCGCCGCTTCGAGCGGCTCCAGAATCATCATCGCGCCGCCCTCGCCCAGAATCATGCCGCGGCGGTCCTTGCTGAAGGGGCGGCAGGTGTCCGGCGCGATCACGCGCATCGCCTCCCATGCCTTGAGCATGCCCACGGTGAAAATCGCTTCGGCGCCGCCCGTGACGGCGAGATCGGCCTCGCCATCGCGCACGAGTCGAAACGCCTGCCCGATGGCGTGGTTCGCCGATGAGCAGGCTGTCGAAACCGTATAGACGGGCCCTGCGAGTCCCAGGTCCATCGAAATGTGGCTCGCGCCCGCATTGGCCATGGTCTTCGGAATTGTGAGCGGGTGCACTCGGCCGCGTCCCTGCACCCACAGGTCCGCGAAGCCGGCCTCGATGGATGCCTGTCCTCCGACCGCGGAGCCGCAAACCACCGCTGCAAGCACGCGTTGCTCCGGCGATAGCTTGATCCCGGAATCGCGGAATGCCTCGCGCGCCGTGACGACGGAAAATTGCGCGAATCGGTCGAGTTGAGCGTCCTTGCCGCCCTCGAAGTGTTTCAGGGGGTCGAAGCCGTGGACCTGTGCGCCGTTCTGAAGCTTCAAACCTACGCCCGCGACATCGGCGACCTGCAGCTGCCCTATCCCCGAGCGGCCGGCGCATAGGGCTTTCCAGTTCTCCGCGAGATCGAGGCCGAGCGCTGAGATGATCCCCAACCCTGTGATAGCGACCCGGCGCGAGGCCATTCGTTAGACCGCCGGGCTGGCCGAGCCGACCGAAGGGTCGGGCGGGGAAGCTGCAAGGATCTTCTTGACGCCCTCGACGATGTCGTTGACGGTCTTGATGGAGCGAACATCGTCGTCTGGAATCGAGATCTTGAAGGCGTTTTCGAGTTCGAACAGAAGAGTGAAGACGTCGAGGGAGTCGATGCCCATTTCCTGGAGGTTGGTGTTCATCGTGATGTTCTCGACCGGGATGCGCTTCACGGTCGCGAGCGTGGCGATCACTTTTTCTGCTACCGCATCAGCCATCGAATTCACCCCCGTCGGCGAACCGCGGTTTTATCCGAGGCGAATTCCGCCGCAGATATCCGCACGGGACTAGATAGTTGCGTTTGTACAGACAGACCGTAGCCCATGGCACCCAAGGAATCAAATTCTAGCAGGAGTGCGTCCGGACGGGTGGGTCTTTTTCCGTGGCTGCCATGGGCGTGGTTTGCGGCCCTTCGCCCATGTGGTGCGATACACCTGCGGCGGTTCAGGGCGGCGAACGAGAGTCTGTGTGGCATACTACTATGAACGGGGGCGGAGCGGAAAATTCGGCCCGCTCGCCGCGTGGAACGCATGACATTTCGTAAGAAAATTCGCAAGAAACTGGCCGCCGCGCACCGCAGGATGCGCGAAGTGCAGAAGCTCGCGAAGGCCCTGGTCTCTACCCGCCATCCGCTGCTGGTCCATATCATTCCCATCCGGCGCTGCAATCTGGCCTGTACGTATTGCAACGAGTTCGACGATTTTTCGAAGCCCGTACCCATCGAGGAAATGTTCCACCGCATTGACCGGCTGGGCTCAATGGGCACCTCGGCGGTGACGATCAGCGGCGGCGAGCCTCTGCTTCATCCCGAACTCGACGCGGTCATCGCGCGCATCCGCAAGAATGGGATGCTCGCTGGCCTGATTACCAACGGATACCTGCTGGTGGCTGATCGCATCGAGCGCTTGAACCGCGCGGGACTTGAACATCTCCAGATCAGCATAGACAACGTGCAGCCGGACGACGTCTCGAAGAAAAGCCTCAAAGTTCTCGACCAGAAACTCTCGCTGCTCGCCGAACACGCCGAGTTTCACGTAAATATCAATTCGGTGCTCGGCAGCGGCGTCCGCAACCCGGAGGACGCGCTCACCGTGGCCCACCGCGCGCTCGCGTTGGGATTCACGTCCACAGTCGGGATTCTGCACGACGGCAATGGCCAGCTGCAGCCGCTCGGCACGCGCGAGAAAGAAATCTTCGAAGAGATCATGTCTCTCGGCAAGGAATCATTCACGCGCGTCAACGGATTCCAGCACAATATCGCCGCAGGACGCGAGAATCAGTGGCGCTGTCGCGCCGGTTCGCGCTATCTCTACATATGCGAGGACGGTCTGGTGCATTACTGCTCGCAGCAGCGCGGCTATCCGGGAATTCCGCTCGCCGAATACACCGCCGAGCAGCGCCAGCGCGAATTCCTTACCAAGAAGGGCTGCGCGCCACGCTGCACCGTGTCCTGCGTTCATCAGATCTCCGTGGTGGATGGGTGGCGCGCTCCGCAAACCCTCGACGGCGGCCCGTCAGCCGCTTCGGGATCTCTGGTCCAGGTCACCGGTCCCGCCGCGCGCGATTAGCGCGCTCGATCTCCCCAACGAGGAAATCGGCAGTCCCCATTCCGATTGTCCTTTCTGAATTTCGCAAAGGCGATATCATTTCCGCGAACGAGCCCACGGCCCACGGTCATGCTCAAGCGCTTATTTTCCCATTACATTGCCGGTGAAGTCCGGCCGATGCTGCGCCTGGCGATCCCTCTTGTGCTGGCCGAGCTCGGCTGGATGACCATGGCAGTCGTGGACACGATGATGGTCGGGCGTCAGTCGGATAGCGCGGTGGCAATCGGTGCCGTCAGCCTGGGGAGCATTAGCTACTACGTCGTAGCGATTTTCGGCACGGGGTTGATGCTGGGGCTCGACACGCTGGTTTCGCACTCTTATGGCGCGGGCGATATGCACGATGCTCACCGGTCGCTCGTGAACGGGGTTTATTTGAGCCTCGGCCTCGCGCCTATCCTCATGAGCGTCGTGCACCTCTGGGAGCCGGTGCTGCGTTCGCTCGCCATTCAGCCGTCTGTGCTGAACCAGGCGATTCCCTATCTGCGAGCGCTCAATTGGAGCACGCTGCCGCTCCTGCTCTATTTTGTCTTCCGGCGATACCTGCAGGGGATTGACTTGGCAAAGCCGGTGATGTTCTCGCTGGTTACCGCGAACCTCGTGAACGCGGCGGGAAATTGGGCGCTCATCTACGGCCATCTCGGGCATCGCGCGATGGGCACGGTTGGCTCGGGCTGGGCAACGTGCGCAGCGCGAACCTACATGGCCACGGTTCTGCTGGTATATTGCGTCTATTACGACCTGCGTTACAAGATCGGTCTGCGCCACGCCTCGCCGTGGCCGCATCTTCCGCGTGTATGGAGGCTTCTCAGTCTGGGATTCCCGGCGGCAATGCAGTTGGGGCTCGAGGTGGGTGTCTTCGCGGTGGCCACCGGGCTGATCGGCCGGCTGGGAGCAATTCCGCTCGCGAGCCACCAGATCGCGCTGAACACGGCGAGTTTCACGTATATGGTGCCGCTCGGGCTGGGCTCGGCCGCGGCAGTGCGCGTGGGACAGGCGCACGGCCGCCGCGATGCCCACGCGGCCAGCCGCGCCGGATGGACCGCGATCGCGATGGGCGCGAGCTTCATGACGTGCACTGCGCTGGTTTTTCTGCTGGCGCCGCGCGCGCTGGTGCGCATCTACACCCCCGATCCGGCGGTGATCAAGGCCGCGAGCGGGCTGCTCTTCGTCGCCGCGTTCTTCCAGCTATTTGACGGTTTGCAAGCCGTGGCCACGGGCGCGCTGCGCGGCGCGGGCGACACGCGCACCCCGATGATCTGGTCGTCAGCCCTTTACTGGCTGGTGGGGCTGCCCGTCGGCGCGTATCTTTGCTTCCGCGTCGGATGGGGCGCGGCGGGATTGTGGACGGGACTGTGTGTGGCATTGATCTTGATCGGATGCGCCCTGCTCCATTTCTGGCACCGCAGCGAAAAGCAATTTGCCGCAAGCACGCTTGCAGATTCGCTCACGCTTTGAGTCCTGGCGGAGAAAATTGCTCACCATCTACTGTGTTCTTGGGGGTCGGAGCTTTAGCTCCGACATAAGCCGCACAACACGAGAGGGGCCTCAGCCCCTGAGGAAAAAGTTTTTGTCGCTGTCGCATATTTGGGACACCACCCTGTTCCGCAATCTGTTGAGCCATCGGAAGCGCCGGTGATATCCTCACTTGGCGAAACGCAGCCAGAATCCAGCGCCGAGCTTGCGATTCTCGCTCTTGTCCGCCTGTAGTCGCGCGAACAACTATCTATCCGCCATGCGCTGTTCGATGAATCTCCGCGCCTGAAGATCAATGGCCGCCACCGCCGAATACGCTCATCCCCTGCCTCAGATTAATCCATGGCTCATCGCCGTCACGGTGATGATGGCGACGTTCATGGAGGTATTGGACACCAGCGTTGCGAACGTCTCACTGCCTCACATCGCGGGCAATCTTTCCGCCAGCGTGGACGAAAGCACCTGGGTTCTTACGTCCTATCTGGTCTCCAATGCGATCGTGCTGCCGCTGACCGGCTGGTTTTCCACCATGTTTGGCCGCAAGAGGTTCTTCATCGGATGCGTGGTGATTTTCACGCTCAGCTCTTTGCTCTGCGGGCTGGCGCCTTCGTTGCCGATGCTAGTGTTATTTCGCGTGATTCAGGGCGCTGGCGGCGGTGGAATGCAGCCAGTGTCGCAAGCGATCCTTGTGGACAGCTTTCCGCGCGCAAAGCAGGGAATGGCGATGGCCGTTTATGGGATGGGCGTCGTGGTGGCTCCCACGCTCGGTCCAACGCTCGGCGGTTGGATTACGGACAACTATTCCTGGCGATGGATTTTCCTGCTGAACGTGCCGGTCGGAATCATTTCCGTGCTGATGATTTCGGTCCTCATCGTTGACCCCAGGCACGCCATCCGCAAGACGTTCACGCAGGGACTGAAGATTGATTTCATTGGCCTCGGACTGCTGAGCGTCGGATTGGGATTTTTGCAGATCGTGCTGGACAAGGGACAGCGCGACGATTGGTTTGGTTCGCCGTTCATCGTTTGGGGCACGGTGATTTCTGTCACGTCGTTGATTGTTCTGGTGATCCGCGAGCTGAGTACGGAAAATCCCATCGTCGATTTGCACCTTTTTAAGGACCGGAACTTCGCGATTTCCACATTCATGATGTACACGCTGGGTTTCGTCCTGTATGGCACCACTCTGCTGCTTCCGCTTCTGATGCAAACGCTGATGGGTTACACCGCGATGGAAAGCGGACTCGTATTGCTGCCGGGAGGATTGGTTCTGCTCGGAATCTTACCCTTCGTGGGGATTCTCCTGGGGCGCTTTCAGCCGCGATGGATCGTCATCACCGGCCTCGTCGTGATGGCGACAGGATTATTCCAACTGTCCCATCTGAGTCTCTACGCGGGCGCGCGCTCGACGATTGTCGCCTGGATCATTTCGCGCATGGGCACTGCATTTCTTTTCGTGCCGATCAACGTGATGGCGTTTTACTTCGTGCCCAAAGGGAAGATGAACAACGCTTCGGGTTTGATCAATCTCGCCCGCAATATCGGCGCGAGCACGGGCATTTCGTTCGTGACCACGATGCTCGACCGTCGCGCGCAATTCCATCAGGACGTCCTGTCCGGCAATTTGCAGGGCACGAATCCCCATTTTCAGGGGGCGCTGCATCGGATCACGCACGCGTTGATGCTGCATGAGGCGGACTCCGTGCATGCGGCGATCCAGGCGCACGGTTTGGTTTATCAGGAGCTGCAGCGGCAGGCGATGATGCTTTCGTTCGTGGACAATTTTCGGACGATGGCCATTATTTGCGTCTTCGTGATTCCGTTGATGCTGGTGATGAAAGGCCGCAAGTAAGCCCGTCATCTCCCCTTTACGAAGACCGCCGCGCCAGAATCTTGGTGAACGATCCGACCCGGAGTTCCTCCTGCGTCAGCCCGGTCAGCGTTTGCACCTCGTCCGCCGTCAAAGCGCCGCAATGCGCCGCCTGGAGAAAAAAGTTCAGCAGGCCCTGCACCATGGCGGCATCGTCGAACACTTGACCGATGCGCGTAGCCTGCGCGGCCTTCTCGATGAAATTGCGGAGGCGCGCTGCGGATGAATCCAGATTTTCAAGAAAAAAAGAATAGACAGCCGCAAAACGCGCGGGCAGCTGCGCCGGATGCAGGTCCCAACCCTGGTAGAACCCGAGTTCGAAGGCGCGGCGGACGTGCTCGAATTGCAGCTTCCAACCGAGATGAACGGTCGCGCGGTTTTCCTCGATTTGCCGCGTGGTCAGCACGCCTCCGTCCTTGGCAGCGCGGTATGGCGGAATCGGAAGAATATTCAGCGGGCCGTCGGCGATACGTATCCCCGTTCCCGCAAGCGCTACCTGCATCACTTGTCGCGCGAAATCGGAGGCGGGATGCGTGCCCGCCTGGCGCGGCGCCGCGATGCCCACGGAGGAGGTGTAATCGTACGGGCCGAAGTGCGCCGCCACGCAGCGCCCTCGCGCCGCGCCCACCAGCGGCAGCAGATTGGCTTCCCCTCGCTCGTTGAAAATGGATTGCGGCGTTTCGATCATCAGCTCGATTCGAAGCGCACCGGGCTCCAGATCAAGCATCGGTTCCAGACGCGAGCAGATATCGGCGAGCGCCGCGACTTCGTCCGGCAGCGTGACCTTGGGCAGCGTGATGCAGAAATGTTTTGGCAACGCGCCGCGTGATTTCGCGGCCAGCTCCGTCAGGAAAATATCCAGTGTGCGGATGCTGCGCTCTCGAAGCTCTTCGGTGAAAGGCTTGATGCGAATGCCGATGAACGGCGGCAGCTCGCCCGAGTTCATTCCGGCGCTCACTTCGTCGGCTGCCGACGCGGCGTGACCGTCCTCTTCATCATCCGGGCGATTGCCGTATCCATCCTCGAAATCGAGCCGGAAATCCTCGATGGGTTCCAGCCGGAGTTTTTCCCGCACGCGGCGATACACAGTGTCCGCGAGCCATGCCGGGCGATTTTCGCGACGCACCGCCTGCGGATCGGTTTCGATGGACTTGGCGATGGAGGCAATGGCGTCGGATGAAGTCGGCAGCCGATCCGATCCCGGCAATCCAATCGCTCTAGCGAAGACCGCGAAATCCGGTGCGTATTCTTCCAGAGATCGCAGCGCGAGATCGCCCAGCCGGCGCGTTGTACCGGCGCGGAACAAATGCGCTCCGCCGTACACCACGTGAATCGGTTGGCGCTCTCCGGATGGGCCAGGATAGCGCCGCTGAAATGCCTTGTGGGCCTGCTCGAGCCGCGTGGCAATTTCGTGAAGCGATTCCGGTGGCAGCGTTCTCTTCATGAAGGCCTCGCGCGATCGTTGCAACACTCTGACAAATTTCGGCCATCACTTTCCGAAGGTGCGATTCCGGGTTGTCCGAAAGTACGGGACAGGATACATTTGTTTATCCGGGGGCGGAAGTTCCAAGGCGCACATAACGAGCGTGGGCCGGTGTATGGCGGCCTGCGGCTCTGGCCAGGTTTTGTGTGCGTCACTGAAGGACAAAAAAGACGGAATCAATGTTCGAAAGAATCCTCATTGTTGACGATGAATCGGCCTCGCGAATCCCGCTGGCAACTCTGTTGCGACGCGAGGGCTACGAGGTGCGCGACGTGGGTGAGGGCGGTGCTGCCCTCACCGAGTGCGCGTCGTTTCGTCCGGACCTGATCCTTCTGGATGTCATGATGCCCGGCGTGGACGGCCTCGAGGTCTGCCGGCGCATCAAGGCGACGCCGGAAACGCGGCTCACGCCGGTGGTTCTTATCACCGGACTTTCCGCAACCGAAGACCGCATCAAGGGCATCAACTCTGGCGCCGACGATTTTCTCAGCAAGCCAATTGACTTCAACGAACTCCTGGCGCGGACGCGCTCGCTGCTGCGCTTGAAGCAGTACACCGATGAGCTCGAGAGTGCCGAAGGCGTGCTGTTCAGCCTGGCGCAGAGCATCGAAGCGCGCGATCCCTACACCTCGGGACACTGCGAACGCCTGGCCGAAGTGTCGTCGCGGCTCGGGCAAAAGTTAGGTCTGCCAGAAGAGGAGATCAAGGCGCTGCGCCGCGCCGGAATTGTGCACGACATCGGCAAGGTAGTCGTTCCGGACGCGATTTTGCTGAAGCCAGGGCCGCTCTCCGCGGTCGAGACTGAAGTGATGCGAAAGCACCCCGTGGTGGGGGAACGCATTTGCGCGCCGCTCAGGACCTTTGGTTTGGTCCTTCCGATCATCCGCCATCACCACGAACGCCACGATGGCTCAGGTTATCCCGACGGTCTGCGCGGCGACGAGATTCCCCTGACCGCCGCCATTCTGCAACTGGCGGACGTTTACGACGCCCTGACGACCGACCGGCCCTACCGCAAGGCTTCTTCGCCGGAGTTCGCTCTGCAAATCATGGACGAAGAAGCCACGCGGGGCTGGTGGGACCGCAACTTGTTCGACGATTTCCGCGCCATGATTGGCAGTGGGCACCTGGCATCGCACAGGTTCGGCAAAGTCGCCAGATAGTCCGGCTTTTTTCATGATGCGCGATTCGTACCAGCGCCGTTGGGTCGTCTACGCAGGGGCATGATATACCGCGGCCCTACACAACTCTTCCGATCCGCTCCGTTCCCGCATAAACCACGAAGCGCCGGCCGCGCAAAAATCCAATCAGGGTCTGTCCGAGTTCGCGCGCAAGCTGAACCGCCAGGCTTGATGGCGCCGAAACCGACGCGACCACCGGCAGACCGGCCACAATCGCCTTCTGCACGATCTCGAAGCCTCCGCGCCCGCTGACCAGCAGAACCGTTTCGCTCAGCGGAACGCGCTCCTCCAGCAGCGCCCAGCCGATCACTTTGTCCACCGCGTTGTGCCGGCCGATGTCCTCCCGCAGCACGAGCAATTCGCCGGCAGCATCGAAAAGCCCTGCAGCGTGCAGGCCGCCCGTGCGCCCAAAAACGGCTTGCGACGCTCGCAGTGTTTCCGGTAAACGGACGAGAACCTCAGGGTCGAAGCGGAAATCCGGATTGGGCGGCTGAAGAGTTCGCGCCCGGACCGAGTCAATCGAAGCCTTCCCGCATATGCCGCAGCTCGACGCCGCGAAAAAATGCCGCCGCATTTTTTCGAAGTCAGGCGCCGATTCCGGCGCCAGCTTCGCCAGCACTACGTTCCCCAGATTCTCCGCGGCTGTGCCCGCATCACCTTCGAGAGCTTCGAGCGCGAGGATTTGCGCGCGGCGCTGGACCAGGCCCTCGGTGAACAGAAATCCCGCCGCCAATTCGAGGTCGTGCCCCGGCGTGCGCATCGTGACGCTGAGCGGATCTGCGCCGATGCGGATTTCCAGTGGCTCCTCGGCGGCTAGATAGTCTTCCTTCCGTCGAATCGCGCCGTCGTCCCACTCGGATACCTGTGTCAGATCAACGCTGCGGGGTTTTCGAGCCAAGAAACTTTCTCCGAATGCAATTAATCAATGTCCGCTCAGATGGACCGTCAAGCATACATCCGGGATGCCGCGCGCGCCGCGCCTAAAAACGGATCTGGCTCGTCCCGAAGGAATCGGGACGAGCCAGGGGGGCGTTGCTTGGTGAGTGGACTGCGGGGATTCTCCGTCTAGTGATGAAACCCGACGGCCACCACCTGCCCGGTCAGCGGATTGAGGAACACGGGCGGGTTGGTGTTGAATGCGTTGAAATCAAACATGCTCTCGACAGAGCCCGCCACTACGTCGAAGGATCCGTTTCCGATTCGAGGAAGTCCCCAATTGTCTTCGATAAACCGGACAACGGAACTTTGATCGAGCACGGAGTGATCCACGAAGTTCGCCTTCGCGAATGGCGAGATCACCAGAAAAGGCAGCCGTGGACCATATCCGCACCGTGCTTGAATTCCCTCCAGAGAATTGACTCCCGCGCCGCATGAGCTCGGACCCGTCAGCGCGTCCGACGTGGAAGACGATTGATTGACGATCGGTCCGATCACATGGTCGAACCAACCGTCGGAATCGTCCCAGTCAATAATGACGGCCGTTTCGTTCCATTCCGGCAGAGACTCCAGGAAGTTTATCGTGTTGATGATGAAATCCTGCTCGTCGAGCGGGGAGGAATTATTCGGATGCCCGTCCTGTGCGCGGTTGGCCTTCAGGTAGCTGACTGCCGGCAAGTTTCCGGCCAGCGCCGCCTTCTGGAAGTAGCTGAGGTCGTACTCGTGATTCGCAGGACCGTTGTGGCCGATTTCAGAAAGGTTGGCTGGCGGTGTGTGATGCGGGTTCGAGGTGCTGGCATAATATTCAAACGGATTATGATGGGCGCTGTAAGCGGCCTCCGGCGTGCCATCCAATCGGTTGGTGGTCGTGTTGCAGGCCGCGACTCCATTCGTAACCGCGGAGGGTGTAAACCCGCCCTGGAACCAGCCCCACGTGATTCCCTTGGCGTTCAATAGATCTCCGATGTTCTTGTTGCTGCTGGACATTCCGAATTTCGAAGTCGGCGAGCTGCAATCATCGTAGAACCCGTCGGCATCGCTGACGTCGCTGTCGGCGACCACAACTCCGGCGACCCCAATCTGAGCGCTGGGGTCAACGTTGCCCGTCATTCCCGAAATCACGTTAATCGCACCGGGAGTTGACGGACCGAAATTTGTGTCGAACGCATTATCGTCCATCGCGAAAAATTGGGCGTAATTCCACAGACCCGTCACCGTGTTCCCGTCGTAATATCCCATCACGATTCCCGCTTTTAGCGGCGCCAGGTTGGGGTATGTCGCCACGGTGCACGGGCTCGCGGTGAATTCCGGAAATTTGTCCATCAAGCCGCTATCGAAGGCCTGCTGCTCCGGCGTGTAATCGTGGTTTTGGTCGCATGTATAGTTCTGGCTGGGATCGAGACGGAAAGGCGGGTACGTGTTTCCCGTCGCATCTTCATTGTGATTCTGTGCGATCAGCCCTTGCGTCAGTCCATTCACGCTCGGAGTGTTCGGCGCCGCGTTGAATGGAGTTTCGCCTTTCGGATTCGTGGCTACCGGATACGTCGCAAAATAATGGTCGAACGAAACATTTTCCTGGAAGATAACGACCAGGTGCTTGATCGGCGTGGTCGTGGCGAATCCGCCGAAACCGTTTCCGATCTGCTGATTTTCTTCGTTCGCCATCAGGCCGGTAGGCGTAACGAGCGCGAGATTTGCCGCGAGCAAAACGGCCGCCATGCAGCGAAGGTTCTTCCCGATCATGAATTCTCCTTGTAACAAGATGTGGCGCTTGCATTCGCGTCTGGCGTGGAGACTCGCGGGCGTTGCACCCGCCGGCGAGTCGTCGAAATCAAACGCGTGCACAACGTGGATACGCGAGCGTTGTTATTCCACGATGACACGCGCGTTAATTCTGACTGCCGCCGCAAGGCATCCGATGTAACAATTTTATTTCTTCGCATCTTGCGCGCGAGGCGCCACGCGGATCGTTCCCATCATTCCGCCGTCCTCGTGTTCCAGCAGGTGACAGTGATACAGGAACGTGCCGACCGCGTTTGGATCCCGGAAGTCCATGCGCAGCTTCACCATTGGATACACGGCGCTCTTTCCGTCCCAGAACGGCACGTTCACGGTGTCGCGCAGGAAAGGCTCGTCCACCGGCAGGCCAAACCAGTCCAGAAGCATGAAGTGAATCTGATGAATGTGAAAATCGTGTAACTCCTGCGTGCGGTTCTCGATGATCCAGTCTTCGACGTCGCCTTGCTGCACCGTGATATTAGGCGTCGTTGCATTCATGTCGTATGGTTTCGGTGTTTGGCCCTCCACGGTCAGCATAAATGTGGTGGGACTGTTCGGGTCGTTGGGATCCTGCAGCGTTTCAGAAAAATATAGCTTCCGCGTGCGCACTGGCTTGACGTCCCCGATCCACGTCGAAGTTGGCGGTGGAAGCGGTTGCGGCGAGGTCGCCAGCCTCGATCGCGGCTCGGGTGCATCAGCGGACGCAACGATCGTCGCCAGCGGCCGTACGGGATCGTTTTCGCCGCCGACGCCCGTATTTACGCTGCGCGTCACGAGCGTGCCCTTCATGCCATCCGGCGGTCCTTTCACCACAAATTCAATCCGGCCGCCCGGGGGAACTCCCACGTGGCTAACCCAAATCGCTCGATTGCCCGGCGCACCGTTTTCGTTTATGGGCACGCCATCCAGCGCCACCACGCCGAGCGCCTGCGCCGCATTCCCGAACATCACTTGCAAATTCAAATATGTGATAGCCGATGCGTTCAGCACCCGCCACAGCTGCCGCTCCGCGGGCCTCATCGCGATCACCGCGGGGGGGTAATCTGGATACGGGACTGGAACGAAATTGAGCGACAGGTCTTTTGCGGGCTTCCCTGTCCCGGTTCCTGTGTTCATCGCGTCGCCTTCGGCGTCCACATTGACCGGCGGCAGCGGGACAGAACCCGTTTGCGTCGGCGCGGCGTTGGGGTTCACCAAATCCTGGTCGCGAATGATCATCACCCGCTCGGGCAATCCGGCCAATTCGCGATTTGTGCGTTCGATTCCTTCGACGATCATTGCGCCGGACGCTCCACCCAGCACTTGCGCCTTCGTGAAGCCGTGAATATGCGGGTGATACCAATACAAGCCCGGTGGCTCGTCGGCCGGAATCTGGAAGCGATATTCAAACGGCGGGTCGCCCGGCTGAATCATCGTGTTAAGAACGTCGTCTTGGTGGCAAACCGCCGGCACCGTGAGGCCGTGGAAATGGATATTGGTCGAGTCCGACGTCATCTTTGCGCTCGCGCATGGGTCTGCCACCGCCATGGACATCGAATCGCCCCCTGCGCCCATGTCCATCGGTGCCGCCGACTTCCCAGTCGCCACTGATTTGGATCGCGATGTCGTCAGTTCATTCTTCAGCCGGAGGACCAGCGTGTCGCCCGGCTTCAAGCGCAGCGTGGGCGCTTGGCCGCCGTCCTTGGACACGTAGCAATAGCGAGTCTCGCCGTCGGCGCCCGTGAAATTTCGGTAGGCCAATTCAACTTCCAGCACGCCATTTTCGCTGCGAAGGTCCGGGGGTTCGGGCACAGCGCTGCCCGCAGCGGGACGGGGACAAAGGTCCGGCGCGGCATTCTGCGCCGTCGCGCGCGCCGGATAGCACGCGAGCACAGCGATAATGAGCAGGCAAAGTCGTGGCATTCGCACTCGCGCCCTAGTTCACACGTATACTGCCCCAGGATATCCACCGATTGTTAGGATTCTGTGACGCCGCAGTGAATAACGCCGTCGGCCCTATCTGGATTCCCCTACCTTGATTGCCTTGGCGCAGGGTACGGCGAGTCTGTACGCCTTCTCAGTATTCTCTGCGCAGTCTCTGTGTCCTCTGTGGTAAGCCTCAGGTTTGTCGTTCCTTGCCTTTCCGTCGGATCAGCACGGTGAAATGACACCACGACCCGTCGGCCCCCTCCCTTGCCTGTTCTCGACCCTTGCTGCTACACTGTCGCGGCAAGAGCTGGACTGCCGCTCCTGCCATACTTCATCTAGAAGGTTTATCCATGTCTGGACACTCGAAATGGGCCACAATCAAGCACAAGAAGGCGGCGACCGACGCTCGCCGCGGCAAGGTTTTCACCAAGGTCATTCGAGAATTGACCATTGCCACCCGCACCGGCGGCGCTGATCCGGTCACCAACCCGCGTCTCCGCACGGCTATTCTGACCGCCAAGGCCGAGAATATGCCCAATGACAATATCGAGCGCGCCATCCAGCGCGGCGCAGGCACACTCGAGGGCGAGACCCTCGACGAGGTGACCTTCGAGGGCTACGGCCCCGGCGGCGTCGGCGTGCTGGTTCAGGTAGTCACCAACAATCGCAACCGAATCGTCAGCGAAGTCCGGCACATGTTTTCGAAAAACGGCGGCAACATGGCCGAGACCGGAGCAGTCGGATGGATGTTCCAGCGCAAAGGCGACATCGTCGTTCCCAAGGAGCAGGCGGACGAAGACAAGATGCTGGGCATCGTGCTCGACGCCGGCGCGGACGATCTTCGCGATGATACTTCTTTCTGGGAAGTAACCACGCCGCCCGAGGCCATGGAAAAAGTCCGCGAGGCTCTCGTCGCTGCCGGAATTACTCCCTCTTCCGCCGAAGTTGCCTTCGTGCCGCAGAACCACGTCAAGCTCACCGGCGCGCAGGCGCAACAGATGCTGCGGATGGTCGAAACGCTGGAAGATCACGACGATGTCCAGCACGTCTACGCGAACTTTGATATCGATGAAAAGGAAATCCAGGCGGCGATGGCTGGGTAGTTTGCATCGCGCAGCGCGTCATCGAGAAAACACTTCCCTCCGGTTCCGGCCCGCACGTACACTTGTGCCCGTCACCATGACTTTCCATCCTCTTCCTTCGGGTTCCGATGGACGCAAGCTGCGCGTGCTGGGCGTGGATCCAGCCGTCGCGGGCGCTACCGGCTATGGAGTCATCGAAATTGATGGCAAGCACGCGCGGCTCATGCGATTCGGAGCCTTAAGGCTCCCGGCACGCGTCACTTTCGCCGTCCGCCTCCGCGAAATCCACTTCTTGATTTCCGGGCTTGTCGAGCAATTCGCGCCGGACGCCGTGGCCGTCGAATCCGTGTTCACGGCGTTGAATATCAGGACGGCCCTGAAGCTCGCGGAAATGCGCGGCGTCGTCCTGCTGGCCGCCGCACAGGCCCAGATTCCGGCGCACAGCTATTCGCCGCGGGAAGTAAAGGCCAGCGTCGCTGGATTCGGTGGCGCTTCCAAGCAGCAGATTCAGCAGATGGTGAAATCCATTCTCGATCTTCCCACTTGCCCTGAGCCCGCTGATGCCTCCGACGCCCTGGCCGTGGCGCTTTGCCACGCGCAAGCCTCTCGTGCGCGGGATCGGCTGGCGGCATCGGTCGGGCGCGTGCGTGTCTCTATGCTTGCGGGCAGCGTTTCCGCCGCGTCGCGCATCTCCATCCCTCGCGGAAGATGAGTCCCTCGTCGCTCCATCGCTGGCTCCTGGCTCTGGCAGTCTCCGTCTGCGTTTTCGCCGGAACGGCCGCTTCGGCGGCTGCAGGCGCCCGCGTTTCCGCGGCCAACGCCACGGTAACGTTTCGCAAGATTTTCAAATCGAGCTATCCGGAGTTCGTGGAAATCAAAGTGAACCAGTCTGGCGCCGGCACGTACGACATACGCCAGCTCAACGAGGAATCAAACCCGCGGGCCATGCAGATTGACGCACCCCTCGTGCAGTCCATATTCGATATCGCCGCCAGGCTCCACAACTTCGACGGCTTGGATCTGGAAATGCACCGCCGGATCGCGAACCTCGGCGAAAAGACGTTCGTCTTCGATCGCGGCGCCGAGTCTCACCGCGTCACCTTCAACTACACCCTCAATCGGGATGCCGCGGAGCTACTCGGCATTTTCGAAGGACTCGCGCGCCAGCAGACCGATCTTTCCGATCTCGACCGCACCATGCGTTACGACCCTCTCGGCGTCAACGACATCCTCCTTCAGATCGAGAAGGATTTGGACCACAAGCTGCTTCCCGAGCCCGGGCAATTCCTTCCGCCGCTGGATCGCGTGGCCGCGGATCAGCACTTCATAGATATCGCCCGCGACCGCGCCCGAAAACTCGCCGGCCGCATTCGTTCCGCGCCTTGAACGGGGGTTGCAATTATTGCAACTTTCGACAGAATCCCATCCATCCCCCGCAGCACCTGCTAGCATCTCAGCTATCCGAAACAGCGAATTCGGCCCCGAAAGATATTTGAGCGATGCGCGAAATCATAACCGATCAATATGCCGCTAGCCGTTTTTGCCGTTTCTTCGCTCGGCGCTCATCCATTCTTTCGGAACTTTTAAATCATCGGACGGTAATAATGACTATGCTATTCAAATACAAGTTTCCGACCGCGTTGTTGTTTGTTCTCGCTTGCCTGTCCTTTCTTCCTGCCGGCGCCTCCGCGCAGACAGCCAACATCCAGTCGCGCATCACGCAGCAGGTGAACGACTCCCAGCGGACGGTGTTGCGCGGCAATACACACCCGCTCGCCCGCCCGCAGTACGACCACGGCTCGGCGCCCGCGAGCATGGAGCTGAACCGCATGATGCTGGTTCTGAAGCGCAGTCCCGCGCAGGAGACCGCCCTGCAGTCGCTGCTTGCCGAGCAGCAGGACAAGTCCTCGCCCAATTACCACAAATGGCTCACGCCCGCTCAGTTCGGCCAGTTATTCGGCGCCTCCGACCAGGATATTCAGAAAATTTCGTCGTGGCTTACCATGCACGGCTTTCTGATTGACAACGTGGCGAATGGCCGCCAGATAATTCAATTTTCGGGCACGGCCGGTGAAGTGGAAGAGGCCTTTCAGACGCCAATCCACAGTTACATCGTCAATGGCGAGCAGCATTGGGCCAACACGACCGACCCATCCATCCCGACCGCGCTCACGCCCGTCGTCGCCGGCGTGAGGTCGCTTCACAATTTTTTCCCGAAGCCAATGCACCGCGTAAGGCTTGCTAGCAAGCCGAAAGCGGCGGCCGGAGCGAAGCCGAACTTTACGTTTCCCGCGGGCACTAACGGATGCAACGTATTGTCGTCGCCCAATTGCTACGGAGTGGGCCCCACCGACCTTGCCACGATCTACAACATCACCCCGCTCTTGAACGGCGGGATTAACGGCACCGGTGTAACCATCGCGATCATGAGCGATAGCAATATCAACCTGCAGGATGTCTCGGACTTCAGGAGCCAGTTTGGCCTGCCTGTGAACGTTCCCGTGGTCACCATTCCACCGGGCAGCAGCGATCCTGGCGTGCAGGTAAATGGTGACGAGATCGAGGCCATCCTCGACGTGGAATGGTCGGGTGCCGTTGCCCAGGGTGCGACCATCAACCTCGTGACTTCGGCATCGAGTGGCACCACATTTGGCGGCGACCTCTCCGCCGAATATGTCGTCGACTTTCCCAATTCCACGCATACGAGTACAAGCACGGGCTTCGCTCCAATCCTGAGCGAGAGTTTTGGAGAATGTGAACTCGGCCTCGGTACTTCCGGGAACACCTTCTATAACACCCTCTGGAGCCAGGCTGCGACGGAGGGCATCACCGTGCTGGTCTCCGCGGGAGATAACGGCTCGTCCGGTTGCGACGTCCAGCAGGTGAGCGGTCCCCCGACCCAGGCGGCTGAGTTCGGTCTCGCGGTGAATGGTATCGCTTCGACGCCATTCAACGTCGCCGTGGGCGGTACGGATTTCAACGACTTCAACAATTTCTGCGCGTCCTGGAATCCGTGCAATGGAAGCAACAACAATCCCATCACGGGAGCATCCGCCATCTCTTACATTCCGGAAACCACCTGGAATGACTCCTGCACGAACTCGGTTTTCATAACGGGCTTCAACAGCGAGTTCGGTTCGGACGCTCAAACGGTCTGTAACAACGCCACGATTGAGGCGAACGGCCTTGTGGTGCCCGTGGGTGCTTCCGGCGGCAAGAGTGCCTGCACGACTTCCGACGGCAGCACCGTTGCCAGTTGCGCGGGCGGGAACCCGAAACCTACATTTCAGGATGGCGTCTCGCCTAGCACAGACACCACGCGCGACATTCCCGATGTCTCCATGTTTGCGGGCGATGGCGAGATCTCGTCGAGCTTCTACATCGTGTGCGAGAGAGATTTTTCCGGAATCGACGGCCAGGCGTGCAACTTGGACAATGGCGTTTTCCTCTCTGTTGGCGGCACATCGGTTTCCACCCAGGTGTTCGCCGGCGTCATGGCCTTGGTCGTTCAGAAGAACAGTCTTGCACGGCAGGGCGACGCTAATAACGTGATGTACTCCCTGGCTAAGGCTGAATTCGCCGCGAATTGCAACGCGAATTCCCCTCCGCCCGGCACCTGCGTTTTTAACGACGTAACCACTGGAACGATCGCGATGCCCTGCGCCTCGGGCAGCGTGGATTGCATTGTGAATGCTGCCGGCGTACAGCCCGTGGCTAGGCAGGTCAAGCGGCCGACGATAACCACGCTCGTCACGCTCGTTTGCGTCCTGTGCGTCGGAGTCCTGCTGATTTGTTTCCGCGGAACGTCGCGGATTTGGACGACAGCCATAGGTCTGTTGGCGATTGTTGCGTTTACAGTGAACGCGGGCTGCGGCGGGAGTGGAAATGGCGGCGGGGGTGGCGGAGGCGGCGGCACGGTTGCCTTTGGCGTCGAATCCGGCTACAACGCCGGCACAGGGTATGATCTTGCCACCGGCCTCGGCTCCGTGAACGTCACGAATCTGGTCAACGCCAGCGGTTGGGCGACTGCTGTTCCGCCCAACGTTCCGAACGTCGGGACTCCGATCGCGCCCAGTCTCGCCCGTCGTCTCCAGGATCGCGATTGGCAACCGGCTGGCCGGGCTATCGCAATGACTTTCGCGTTCTGCCTCGGCATCCTGCTCCTCGGCTATCGGCAGAGGTCGCGGCGAACGAACGCGGCCATGACCGTGATCGCGCTTGCGTTCTTGATGCTGACGGCGGGACTGACTCGCGTTCATGGTCTCGGCGTGCCTGGCTCGCGTGGCGCGGTTTCCGCGAATCCCGCGCTCGCTCGATCCATGGCCAATCGCAACTGAAGCCCTGAGATTTAATGTCGCTCGGCTTCCGTATTTCGGAGGGCCTTTGTGCCCTTCCTGCGCCGACGCAGGGAGGCCACGGAGCCGAATGCGTCCCGCCGGCATTTTATGGTGTCGGAGCTTCAGCTCCGGCATAACTCGTCCGCGCGAAGCGGTTTCCTCTGCGCTGCTCTGTCGCCGCAAGTACTCGAGTTGTCTGCGTGTTTTGCCGTGGCCCTGCCTTAGCGAATAATAATTCCGGCGTAGCCGACCACCTCATCGAGGTCGCCGGTTACGTCGCCGGAAGTAGCGTAGCGAACCAGCGTCGCTTCCTTCGCGCCCAGTTCACGCGCGGCGACGAGCATCGCTACCGTCGCCGCATAACCGCACATCGTGATTCCCTCGCCGCGCACCGTGTCGTAAAGCCCTCGCGGATCGAGCGCCAGGATGCGCGCAATCGCTTTCTCGTCTTTCATCCGCGTGACGGCGTCGCTTTCGTAGTGATTCATGTCCGAGCTTGCGATCACCAGCACCGGTTCGCTCTGCTCCTTCACCACCTTCGCAACCCCATGCCCCAGCTCCTCCATTGCTCCGTAGCGATCCGTAGCCAGCACAACCGGCACGAACCGGAAATCCCCGGCGATCTGCTGCAGGAAAGGCAGCTGCACCTCCAGCGAATGTTCGCGCGCGTGCGCTTCCGTGTCTTCGCGCAGCGGAGGACAGGCGCGCGCCAACTTCGCAGCCATGGCCGAATCAATCGGTGCTTCGCCAAGTGGCGTCTGAAAGCTTCCTTCGGTTAGGATGGCCATCGGCTGGCCTTGCGGGTAGTGACGCGGCCCGAGCAGGATGCATCGCGCGGGAATCTCAAGAGCGGAATAGACGGCCCCGGCAACGCGCCCAGAGTATGCGTAACCTGCGTGCGGCGCGACGCACGCGATCGCCCGGTTTTTCTTCGTCGCGCCGGAAGTGTACTCCTTGATCTGGCGAGCCAGTTCTTGGGGGTCCGACGGATAGAAGCGTCCGGCAACGGCAGGCGGGCGAATCATGGTTCTTCGGGTGTCGCGCGGAACAGCGGAAATTAGAGCGATTTCGACGGCTTGCCGTGAATCCTCAGCGCTACCGTTTGTCCGGGCATGAAAAGGACGCTCACCTTGTCGCCGTACTGGAATCCGCCGCGGTCAAGGATCGCCTGCATCTTGTCCTTCATTTCTGGCGAAAAGTTAAAGGTGTGAATCATCATCCCATTCTTCTGTTCGCGGACCATGATGGTTTGCGAGTCCGCATGGACAACTTCCGCTTTGAGCCAGTTCGACCCCTTCGGCGTGCCTTGCGGTATCACGGCATTGAAGATCTTCGTGACGATCGGCGCCGCCACCGATGCAGCGGCAGCTTCCGCTATTTGCGCGCGCGCGGGAGCCGCGAAAAATGCCGGCGCCGTCGCAAGCGCGATCGCCAAACCGATAATCTTATAGTTCTTCATCGAATGAGATCTTCAGTGATTTCAGAAACTTGATATCCTGCGGAGTGATTTCGACCTTCGCCTCCGCGTGCTCTTCTTCCAGCGCTTCTTCGTCCACGCGAATGTGCAGCGACTCCAGGAAGCGCCGGTCCTGCGACGTCATTTTGGCGTCTTGCGATGTCCTGCGCGCCAGTCCGATCGTCGCATCGAGCTTCAGCACAATGTCGAATCCGGCCGCGCGCACGCCCGAGATGGCTTCCGCGATCCGCTCGGAATCCGAGACCGTATCGTTGATGGCGTGACCCAGCTCTCGCAGCAACTGCTTCATGCGGTCGTCGAGTTGCAAGGGGGTATTACCTCCTGTGAAACTCTTCCTACTCCAATTCTAGGTCCGTAGCAAGTCCGAAACAAGGCCCCCGTGGGCCGTTCTATCGGCCCGGTTACCTGTCCCCCCGCCCGGCCGCACAGCCGCCATCGAAGCGGTCTTTAGGGGGTCGGAGCTTTAGCTCCGACAAAAGTCCGACGCCTTGCGCCGAACCAATGCGCAGATTCATCCGTGGCAAGTAGTCATTTGGGAGCTTCGCTCCCGGCGCATTCGCGGTTCAGGCCCGCGCCCCTGCCTGGAAGTTTCGCAACGCCTCCAGAATTTGCTGGCCGTACACTTCAGTCTTGCGTTCGCCAAATCCCGACACGCGCAGCAGTTCGACGAGCGATCGGGGCCGCTTGCGGCATAGTTCGTCGAGCGAGGTATCGTGCATTACGATAAAAGCCGCGATGCCGTTCTGTTTTGCCGTGGCACGTCGCCATTCTCGCAGATATTCGCGCAGCTCCGGGTCAACGTCGCTGGCGACCTGCTTTTCCGCCCGCTTCGCGGTTCGCGCGGCCTTTTTCCGCTGGGGTTCCTGCGTCGCGCCAGCCGTCGCGGCGGGCTGCTCAGTCAGCCATGCGGGCTCGCCGCTGCACGTGTCGCAGGCCGAGCAGGTTTTCCATTTCGGGCTCTCGCCAAAATGCGCGCAAATTTGGTGATGGCGGCATTTCCCGGGCGCGACGAAGCTGCGGATTTCGTCGTATCGCTGCCAAGCCCGCTTCTGTTCCGCCGCATCCGTCATTTCCTTGATGAAATGCACCAGCAGGGCCGTGTCCCGTTTCTGCCAGAGCAGCAGGCAGTCCGCCGGTTGGCCGTCGCGCCCCGCGCGCCCGGCTTCCTGGTAATACTGCTCGATGGATTTCGGCAGCGACAGATGAATCACGGCGCGCACCGCCGCTTTGTTGATCCCCAATCCGAAAGCCACCGTGCCCACCAGTACGCGCACCTCGTCCGACATCCATCGCTCCTGATTCGCCCTTCGCGTCGCTGAATCCATTTTCCCGTGGTAACCAATCGCGGCAATTCCGCGCTCCTTCAGAAAATCCACGGTTTCTTCAACTCGCGCGATGGTCGGCGAGTAAACGATCGCGCTGCTGCCGGCATGTTTCCGCAGCGCGGTTACCATCAGATCCTTCTGCGTGTGCGCGTCACATGCTTTCACGATGTAATTCAGATTCGGACGGTGGAAGCTCGCGATGTATTTGTCCGGGTCGCGCAGTTGCAGCTGGTCAATGATGTCGTGGCGCACTCGCCGCGTCGCGCTCGCCGTGAACGCCGCGATCGGGCACAGCGGAAAGTTCAGCCGCAGTCTGCTCAACAGCCGGTAGTCAGTCCGGAACTCGTGTCCCCATTCCGATATGCAATGCGCCTCGTCAATCGCGAAAAGCGAGATCGGCACCTTCTGGAGCCATTCGAGCGTGTCTTCGCGCGCCAGTCGCTCCGGCGACACATACAGCAGCCGGTATTGCCCCTCGCGCGCCTTGCGAATCACCGTGGATTTCTGCGATTCCGTCAGAGAACTGTTCAGCAGCGCCGCCGCGATCCCCATTTGCGCGAGCTGCGCCGCCTGATCCTGCATCAGCGCGATCAGCGGAGAAACCACCACCACAGTTTTTCCGGGCAGCATTGCGGCCGGCAATTGATAGCACAGCGACTTGCCTCCGCCCGTGGGCATCACCACGCAGGTGTCGCGGCCTCCGAGTAAGCTTCGCACGATTCGCTCCTGCATGGGCCGGAACGAGTCGTACCCCCAGTAGCGGCGCAGCGCCGACAGAAGCTCTACTTCAGTATTCATGCCAAGAGTATAGATCGTGCGTCCGCCGTTTTCGACACAGGGTTGAGCGCTCGGAATCGCCTCGCAATACTCGCCGCGCTTGCCATTTGCCGGATAACTCCTAGAATTGTCCCATGCCCCCTAGCCTGACTCAGGCGCTCTGGCGTTCGAGCTTGGTGACTCTCCGCGTGGTCTGGCGCGTTACGCGCCAGCTCTTCCACGAATTCACCGGCGCGCTATTCGGAGTTTTCGCTCTCTACGGGGCTTTTGTTGTCTGGAAGGAATGGAAGCATCGCCCGGCGGTGTGGATCACGGGCTTCGTCGTCATCTATGCGCTCATGATGGCGGTGTTTGCTTTCACGGCATTTCGCCGCGCGCGGCGCGTTCGATGACCGGCGACGCAAGAGATCGCGCGTCCCTTTCCCAACGGAAATCCGCCTCCCCGACCGGCCTGCCGATGGAAACTGTCGTCGGCCCCGCCGATCTGCCCGGCTGGGACGCGGAGCGCGACCTCGGCTATCCCGGCGAGTTCCCTTTCACGCGCGGCGTCTATCCCACGATGTATCGCGGCCGACTGTGGACCATGCGGCAATACGCCGGCTTCGGATCCGCTGCCGAATCGAACCGCCGCTATCGCTACCTCCTCGCCCAGGGCCAGACCGGACTCTCGATCGCCTTCGACCTTCCTACGCAGATCGGCATGGATTCCGATCACGCGCTCGCGCAGGGCGAAGTCGGCAAAGTCGGCGTAGCGATTGACTCGCTCGAGGACATGCAAACGCTGCTCGACGGTATTCCCCTCGAGCGCATCTCGACTTCGATGACCATCAATTCGACCGCGGCAATCCTGCTGGCGCTCTACGTCGCGGTCGCACGGCAGCAGGGAGCTAGCCTCTCGCGCCTTGCAGGCACCGTGCAGAACGACATCCTCAAGGAATACATCGCGCGCGGCACGTATATTTACCCGCTGCGGCCCGCGATGCGCGTCGTAACCGACATCTTCAGTTGGTGCCGCCGAGAGATTCCCAATTGGAATGCGATTTCGATTTCCGGCTACCACATTCGCGAAGCCGGCTCGACCGAGGTGCAGGAAGTCGCCTTCACCCTCGCCAACGCCATCGCGTACGTCGAGGCAGCCGTCACCGCGGGTTTGCAGGTGGACGAATTCGCGCCGCAGATTTCATTCTTCTTCAACTCGCACAACGAGTTCCTGATGCAGATAGCCAAATTCCGCGCCGCCCGCCGCCTCTGGGCCCGCACCATGCGCGATCGCTTCGGCGCCAAAGACCCGCGCTCGCTGATGCTGCGGTTTCACGCGCAGACGGCCGGCTCGTCCCTCACCGCGCAGCAGCCGGAAAATAATCTCGTACGCGTCGCGCTCCAAAGCCTCGCCGCTGTGCTCGGCGGCTGCCAGTCGCTGCATTCCAACGGCCTCGACGAGGCGCTCGCCCTGCCCACCGAGCAATCGGCGCTGCTCGCCCTGCGGACGCAGCAGATCATCGCGCAGGAAACCGGCGTGGCCAATACGGTGGACCCCGTCGCGGGCTCCTACGCCATCGAGAAGCTGACGAACGAAATCGAATCGGGCGCCCAGATTTACATTTCGAAGATTGACGCGCTGGGAGGAATGCTCCGCGCGATCGAGGCGGGCTATCCCCAGATGGAGATTCAAAAGTCGGCGTACGAGTATCAGCAGGCCGTGGAGCGCGGCGAACAAGTAGTCGTCGGCGTCAATCGTTTTCAAACCGAAGGCGACCAGTCCATTCCCACGCTGCGCTTGGACCCTGAAATCGAGCGCTCGCAGATTGCTCGTCTGAACTCCCTGCGAGCCCGCCGCGACTCCGCGAAATCGCAAGCCGCGCTTGAAGAAGTCGAACGCCGCGCCCGCGGCACGGAGAACCTCATGCCCGCGATCCTCGCGGCGGTCGAAGCCTACTCCACAGTCGGCGAAATTTCCGACGCCCTGCGCCGCGCCTTCGGCGAATATCAAGAATCCGTCGTAATTTGACGATCCGACCAGGATCGTCATCCTGAGCGAGTGGAACTCGCGAAGGATCTCTCTTTCCTTTCCTTCTCTGCGTATCTCCGGTGAGTCTTTTGCTTTCTCCGTGGTCTCCGTGCCTTCTCTGCGTCCTCTGTGGTAAGTTTTTCCAGCCATCATGAAACCGAAGCTTACCCCCGAAAACGAAATCCCCTGGCCCAGGCGAATCGCAACGCTATCCGAAGCCCGCAAGTTCATTAATGCCGCAGGTTTCTGCATGCTCTTCCCGGTGACGAACGTCCCGCTCCCATCCCTCTATTCCGCCGTCACGCGCCGCAGCCCGGGCGCCGGTATCGTCTTCGACAAGCATTTTGAGATGCTATGGCGCTGGAAGGACGAGCTGCCGCGCCGTCGCCGCGCGTTCTACGCGAAATATTTCCGCACCCGCGGCACGTTCATCTCGCTCGAGTACTTGCCGTATTTCCTCGCCATGCGCGAAACCGCCGTCGCTCTGCACGATCACGCGCGCTTTTATGCCGATGGCCGCATTCGAGACGATGCCCGCGTGATCTGGGAAGCCCTCGAGAACAACGGCCCGCTCGCAACGCTCGAGCTTCGCCACCTCTGCCACATGGAAACGAAAGCAGGCAACGTGCGTTTCAAGCGCGCCATGCTCGACCTGCAGTGCCTGCTTGTGGTGGTGCACTTCGGCTCCGAGCAGGAAACGGGCGCATGGGCCTCCGGGCGCTTTGAGCTGACTTGCCGCGCGTTCCCAAAGCAGATAGCAGCGGCCATGAGTCTCGCGCCGGGAGTGGCTCGCGCGCGCCTCGCGGCAAAGTATCTGGAGTGGCGCCCCGCCGCACCTCCGGTACAATTAGCGAGACTCTTTGGTTGGTCCAAGGACGATGCCCTGGCGGCGTGCGGCGCCGTAGAGCTCAAGACCCGAGGCGCGAAACGCGGAGAGCGTGGATGAAAATCATTCTTGCATCGGCTTCGCCCCGCCGCGCTGAGATCCTGTGCAATGCAGGGATCCCGTTCGAGGCTTGCGCGGCGACACTCGACGAATCCCGCCGCCCGGGCGAACTGCGTGCTGACTACGTCCGCCGCCTGGCATTGGCCAAGGCTCGGGCGGTAGCGGGCCCGCCGCGCGGCTGCGCTGATTGCCTCTTCATCGGCGCGGACACCGTCGTCGTTGCCGCCGATGAAATTCTCGGAAAGCCCGGGTCAACGGAGGAGGCGCGCCGCATGCTTCATCTCCTCAGCGGAACCGTCCACGAGGTGCACACGGGGCTTGCGGTCGTCCGCCGGCCGGGCGGCATGGAAGGCATCGTCGAGGAAATCACGCGCGTTACCTTCGCCCCTCTTTCGGACACGGAGATCGAATCCTACATTGCGACGGGCGAGCCTTTCGACAAGGCTGGCGGCTATGGAATCCAGGGCATCGGCGGGCGCTTTGTCACCCGGATCGAGGGATGTTACTTCAATGTGATGGGATTGCCGCTCGGGCGGCTGTGGGCCCTGTTGCGGGAATTCGGCTGGAAGGAATAGCTCCCGAATAAGCCATCTCGCAATAAAAAACGGCGGCCGCCTGGCCGCCGTGCTCAACTCGATGTGCGTGTACCTCGCAGGTCCCGCGCGCTTTACTTCTTTTCGTCCACCGGCGCCGAGGGGGGCGGAGCTGCCACCGGAGGATTCACCGGCTGGCTCGTTTGCGCCGGCGGTTGATCGCCGCGCATGCCTTCCTTGAACTCGCGGACTCCCTGTCCGAGTCCCTTCATCACTTCGGGGATCTTGCGCCCGCCGAAAAGCACAAGGATGACGATCGCAATAATCAGCAAATGCATCGGGCTGTCCCACATAGGGCACCTGCCTTTCACGCCCGGCTCACCACATCGTAAGCCACTCCGGGCGCCGCTTCCGAATCACCGATAGTATAGCATGCCCCTGAGTACCCGGCGCGGCACGCCCCGCGCGCTCTAGGCTGCCGATCCAGCCCAATCCTCGATCTCTTTGGTCAACGCCGCGACGAGATCCGGCCGATCCTCGCCTGCAAGATTGGAGTCAATCTCGTAACCCTGGCTCGCCAGGTAATAGGACAGCATTCGATAGGAAGCCCGAAACCCCTGCAATTCCTTGGGATCAATCGCAACCGCCACGCCTGGAATCGCGGCGGTAAGCTCGTCCCGCATGTAGATCGCGTCGAAGCCCACGATCCCCCACGCTTCCTTGCGCCGCTCCACTCGGTAGATGAACCGCGAGTATGTCGCAAGGTTCATCTCCGCGCCTTTGATTTGTACTGGAAGATCGATGATCCCGACCAGCCTCGCGATTGCCCGGTTGCCCGACAACACCACGCGAATGGGAGAGAGCCGGTGCTTGGCAAGGACCTTTCGCCGCGCCATGTCTATCGAGCCCGTCACAAAGTCGGCGCCGCTACCCCGAAACCAGCTGATCCGAACCACCGAGTCGCCGAAGAAGCACTCGCGCATCTCGTCCCAGCGCCCCAAATCCCTGCTTTCTCGCTCGCGCAGAATAAGCTGCGTAATCGCGGACGTATCGGCAGCATCCAGCACAGACCGGGGCAATTCCGGGGGCATATCCGTCTCCTTCTAACTGCTGGAGGGATTCCTAACGCCTGCCGCCGGAGGGTGCGGATCGTTCTGGCCGGAATGATTGCCATTCGCGGATTTGTTCAGATAGCTCGGTCTTCTCGCGTTCGGTTGTCGCAAGTTCCCACCGGCGCCGAAGCTCGTCGAGTCGGCCATCCACAAATCCGGCTCGTCCTGATTTTTTCTCTGGTTTGTCGCGGTTGCTGTACCCCATGTTCAGATTGCTCCTCTTTAGATTTGAGAATCCCGCTATTGCTCCCACAGTCGCCTAAACAGCATAACTCACTCTACGGTACTCGGTTATAGCCTTTAGATTACCGCAGAGGCAAGGTCTTGCTCTTTCGTGCCGTAATTCCTGATTGCCCGGCAGATCAGGGTTTAGGTCGCTTGCGCAAAGCTACCGTGCGAGGTTGGGCAAGCAGTCGCTTGACGTCCGCACTCGTTGCGGCTTTTACCTGCTCGAGAGTCATGGTGCGTGATCGTTTCGTTTTCAGCATGGTTCATTTTGTCACCAAATACCGGCTGGAGTCTGTTCCTTCTGGAACACGTGTTCCAGGTTTCACGCGCAGTCTCGTTTCGATTGCCCCCAAGCCCTGATGGATGCGGTAACCGGCCTTCTCGGCGGAATGAATCACCAATTGGGCCGATCTTTGTGAAACCGCATTCGAATCGGCCGCAGCTTCTCCTGCTGCCACCCGTGCTCGGGGCACTCCAGTCGCCGGGGAAACTTCTTTGCGCCCGGCACAGGCTTGGTTACAAGTATTGCTCCGCACTTCGGGCACTTCATTGTTTAGCCGCGTCCGGCCTCGGCCATTTCCCGGGCGATACTTAGAGCTGCATCGCGAGGATCTGACGCCCCGGTCACCGGTCGGCCGACCACGAGATAATTTGCGCCCGCGCGAATCGCGTCGCCCGGCGTCGCCACGCGCGACTGATCGTTCAAAGCCGCACTCGCCGGCCGCACTCCGGGGACGACAATTAGAAACCTGGGGCCGCACGCACGGCGTATTGCGCGCGCCTCATGGGCCGAGGCGACCACCCCGTCGAGCCCTGCGTGTTTTGCCAGGCGCGCCAGGGCGACGACGCGGGAAGCCGGAGCTCCCGAAATACCCACGCGCCGCAGCGCAGCAGCGTCCATGCTCGTCAATATCGTCACGCCCAGAAGCGCCGGTCGCCTCTTCTTGCCGGCCACTGCCTCTCGCGCCGCCCGCATCATGGCGATGCCGCCAAGAGTGTGGACGTTAATCAGCCGCACCTTCGGCAGTTCCGCCGCTGCGGCGACCGCGCCCGCGACCGTATTTGGGATGTCGTGGAACTTGAGATCGAGGAATATCTCAAAGCCTAAGCCCGCGAGCCTTTCGACCGCCCGCGGGCCTTCTGCCGTGAAGAGTTGGAGCCCAACTTTAAAGAGGCCTGCTGCACCGCGAATCCGCCGCGCCAAGGCGCAGGCCGGCCCCAGGCGGTCAACATCCAGGGCTACAATTAGTTGCGATGTTCCGCAGCGGGACGTGAGGGCACCTCAAGCAGCTCCAGCCGGACCTTAGCGACGCCGCGCTGGTCAAACCCGAGCCTCCGGGCCACCTCATAGGAGACGTCGAGTTCGCGGCCTTCGACGTAGGGGCCGCGGTCATTGATCCGAACGACCTGGCTCCGGTGATTCTTCGTATTCACGACTCTAACGATGGACCCGAGCGGAAGCGTCGGGTGGGCGGCGGTTTCAGCGTACATGTCGTACGTCTCGCCGTTGGCTGTCTGCTGGCCGTCGAAATCTCCGCCGTACCAGCTGGTGGTGCACACCCATGTCGCCAGCGGTTTGTGCTGGTTGGGCAATTTAGGGTTAGCGAGCGTGGTTGATAGGGGGGCGGGTATTGTTTGGGAAGGGCTGCCTACCGCTCCGATCGCCGTTGGATTGGCTGACGGAGTTAGGATAAGCATACCCAATCCTAAAAACACCGATTCGAGAACCACAAATATCTTAGCTCTCATATCCGACTAACCTCCCTGAAATCAATATATTCTAGCAGTTCGAGAGTCCAGAAAGCAACCGCATTAGGCTTTCAAAGATCCCCGTATGCCATTGATTTCAATCAGATTTTCGTCCCGGCACCACTCTTCGAGGCCTCCCACGAGCCGCTCTGATGCCCTGGGGTCCACGAAGTGCGCTGTGCCAACCTGAACCGCCGAGGCGCCCGCGACCATATATTCGGCCACGTCCGACGGGCTCTCAATTCCACCAAGCCCGATGATCGGTAACTTTATTACCCGACCAGCCTCGTGAACCAACCTTACGGTTATAGGTTTTATGCCCGCCCCCGACAACCCACCCGTCGTACTACCTAGCCGGGACTTCTTAGTGTGGGCATCTAGACACAAAGACGGGTATGTGTTTGCGATTACGACTGCGTCTGCCCCCTCCGTTTCTGCTATTTTTGCCATAACTCCAATAAATCCAACAGTCGGTGATAGCTTGACCCACAGCGGCCCCTTGGACGCCTTCCGGGCCGCCGACACAAGCTCCGCAGCTAGGGCCGGGTTCGTACCGAACTCCGCACCGCCTCGTTCTACATTCGGGCAGGATATGTTGAGCTCGTACGCAGCGACGCCATCTGTGTCTTCCAGGACACGAATCACCTCAAGGTACTCTTCGGTCGTGTGCCCAAAGACGTTGGCGATAATCGCGGTGTCGAACTTGCGAAGTTGTGGGAGCTTTTCCGCCACGAAGGCGCGCACGCCGATGTTTTGCAGCCCGATAGCGTTGATCATCCCTCTGGGCGTCTCGATCATCCGCGGAGGTGGCGCTCCAGCCATCGGCTGTGCGGAAAGACCTTTCACTACGATCCCGCCCAGGCGATTCAGATCCACGATTTCCGCGAATTCGATGCCATAGCCGAACGTGCCACTCGCTGCAATGATTGGGTTTTTGAGATGGATACTGCCGATGCTGACTCGGAGGTCAATCCCAGAGGCTGGGAGGGGGATGCGTGTCCGCTGCGGCGAACTCACGCCAAGCACTCTATCACGCAGGTCAAGATTTCCGCGCGCCCGGCCGCATTTCGCCGAGGGATTCCGCCGCTGCGAACCCGCTGCACTCTGTGTTAGGATGTGCCACGAAATGCGCGTCGTAGAAAAAAGACAACTGCTCTCGGCGGAAGAAATTGGCCGGACGCTTAGCCGGCTGGCGCACGAAATCGTCGAAAAGAGCGGCGGAGCCAAAGACCTCGCCCTGATCGGTGTTCGACGGCGGGGCGTTCCGCTTTCCGAGCGCCTGGCCAAGCAGATTCGGGGCTTCGCGCACGCGGACGTTCCGGTCGGCACTCTCGATATCACTCTCTACCGCGATGACCTTTCGACAATCGGCCAGCAGCCGGTGGTCCAATCCACTCAAATAGACTTCCCGGTGGACAATCGCGAACTGGTGATTGTGGACGACGTTCTCTACACTGGCCGCACGATCCGCGCGGCCATGAACGGCCTGTTCGATCTGGGCCGTCCCCGGCGCATTCAGCTTTGCGTCCTGATTGACCGCGGACATCGCGAGCTTCCCGTCGAGGCTTCTTTCATCGGCCGTTCGGTTCAGACCAGCGACACCGAGATCGTGGAAGTCCGCCTTCAGGAGATTGACGGTGAGGAACGCGTCGTGCTGGTGGACCGCGTACCCTGATTCCGTCTGGGAGCGGTCCGGAGGCAGCGTCTAAAGGGAAAAAGTGCTTCAGCGCCTGTCACACTTGCTCGGAACAGAAACCCTCAGCAGCGAGCAAATTGCATTTATTCTCGATCAAGCGAAGCCCTTCCAGGAATTCCAGCGCCACCCGTTAAAAAAACTCGCCACCCTGCGCGGCAAGACCGTGGCGTTAGCCTTTTTCGAGTCCTCCACCCGCACGCGCATCAGCTTCTCGACCGCTGCGGCCCGCCTCGGCGCGGATACGATGGCTCTGCAAGCCGAATCGTCGAGCCTCAAAAAGGGCGAATCGCTCATTGATACCGTTCGCACGCTCGAAGCGATGCGCCCCGATGGCATCGTGATTCGCCACGCATCCTCCGGCGCGCCGGAATTCGTCGCCCGGCGGCTCGAGATTCCCGTGATCAACGCGGGCGATGGCACGCACGAGCACCCCACGCAGGCCCTGCTCGACGCCCTGACCATTCGCGACCGCAAGGGAAAGCTCGAGGGCTGGAACGTCACGATCCTCGGCGACATTCTGCACAGCCGCGTGGCCCGCTCGAATATTCATCTTCTCAGCAAGTTTGGAGTGCGGATCACGCTTTGCGGCCCTGCCATGTGGGTTCCGCGTGAGCTCGAAAAGCTCGCCGCGAACGTGCGCGTCGTGCACCGCATTGATGAAGCCCTCGACGGCGCGGACGTCGTGATGGTTCTGCGCGTCCAGACCGAGCGCATTCACGAGCCCGCGCTCGCGCCGGACGAATACATCGCCGGGTATCAGCTGACCCCCGCGCGCTTGCGTCTCGCGCGCCCGGACGCTCTGGTTCTCCATCCCGGTCCGATCGTACGCGGCCTGGAAATCGATTCCGCCGTGGCCGATGGGCCGCAGTCGGGCGTGCTTGAGCAAGTCACCAACGGTCTCGCGATACGCATGGCCCTGCTCTACCATCTGATCGGAGGCGCTGCTGCCGACGCGCCCCATCCCGCAAAGGATCGCTCGAATGCTTCTGATTAAGAACGGCCGCGTCCTCGACCCGGCCAGCAAGACGGACGCTGCGCTCGACATTTTGCTCGATGGTGAGCGCATCTCGAAGACCGGCGCGAATCTCTCAGCGAATGGCGCGGAAGTCTTCGACGCGAAGGGGCTGATCGTCGCGCCCGGTTTCATAGACCTCCACTGCCATCTGCGCGAGCCCGGCCAGGAAATGTCCGAAACGATAGAGACCGGCACGCAGTCCGCCGCGCGCGGAGGATTCACCGCCGTCTGCTGTATGCCCAACACGCAGCCCGTAAACGACAACGCCTCGGTTACCCGCTCCATCGTCGAACGCGCCGCAGCCGCGGGCGCCGTGCGAGTCTGGCCGATTGGCGCGGCTTCGATGGGGAGTAAAGGCGAAGCCCTCGCGGAAATCTCCGCGATGAAGGGCGCCGGGATTGTCGCCGTCAGCGACGACGGCAAGCCCGTCGCCACCGCCCGCCTGATGCGCCAGGTGATGGACTATTGCACCCCGCTCGGCCTCCCGGTGATTGACCACTGCGAGGACCCATCGCTCTTCGCCGGCGGCGTGATGCGCGAAGGGCCGCAATCCCTGAAACTCGGTCTGCAGGGAATTCCCGCGCAGTCGGAATCAATCTGCGTGGGCCGCGACGTGGAAGTCGCGCTCCTCACGGGAGCTCGCCTGCACATCGCGCACATGTCTACCTTCGGCTCGCTCGAGTATGTGCGCTTCGCGAAAAGGACGAAGCTGCGCGTCACTTGCGAGGTCACGCCGCATCATTTCACGCTCACTGACGAGGACGTCCGCTACGATTCGCATTACAAAATGAATCCGCCGCTCGCTTCTCGCTCCGATCGCGACGCCCTGATCGCCGGCCTCGCCGACGGCAGCGTGGATGCCATCGCCACCGACCACGCCCCGCATCACGCGGCGAGCAAGGACGTCGAATTCGACCGCGCGCCTTTCGGCATCATCGGATTCGAGACGGCCCTCGCGCTCGGCCTGAGCGAGCTCGTCCATCCAGGAAAACTTTCGCTGATGCGCCTCGTCGAGCTTTTCACCGCCGGCCCCGCTCGCGTTCTCGGCATGGAACGAAAAATCGCCGCCGGCGAGCCCGCCGACCTCACGGTCTTCTCGACCGGCCACGAGTGGACCTACCGCGCCGCCGAATCCCCCAGCAAATCGCGCAACACCCCTTTCGACGGCCGCGCATTCCGCGGCGCGCCGATGGCCACAATCGTAGCCGGCCGCATCGTCTTCCGTCGCTAGCCGCGCCGTCTCCCGCGCTAACCGCCGCGACGGTTCGGATTCCTATCCGAGCATGCCCGCCGCGCCGATTCCGGGCGGTCCATGCCCGGCCAAAATGCCCGGCAACACCGCGCCATCTGCAAATGGTTTCGTAGCGGTCGCCTGAAGGCGGCCGCCTCTGTTTTCGTGTTCGCTCTTTCGGGTGCCCCATCCTCGGTTCGTGAGGCTGGGACCTTTGGTTCCTCATATCTCCGCGCTTTCTTGCCTGAGCGCTTCGACGATAGGCGCGGTAAGCCCTAGCCTCTTCCCTGTTCTCTATGTCTTCTCCGTGCCCTCTGTGGTAAGTCTTGATCTTTTCTCCGTATTGCTCCGTGTCTCATCGGCGAATCGGCATTTCGATTCTCCTATCAGCAGTAGATTTTCCCGCGTCCGCAAGGCAGAATGCCTCGATGACTGCGCCTGTGCCACCAGCGACGCCAAAGGATCGAAACCCAGCCGACTATCTCGCCGCCGAGCGCACATTCCTCGCGTGGATTCGTACCGGCCTCGCGCTCATGGGTTTCGGTTTCGTGGTCGCGCGTTTCGGACTTTTCCTGCAACAGGTTCGCATCGTGGAACCCACTCTTCAATCGCGCTCCTACGGCCTGTCAATCTGGTTCGGCACCGCGCTGATCGCCGCCGGCGTGCTCGTGGATATCTTCGCCACCTGGAATCACCTGCGCCTCGTGCGCCAGTTGAACCGCGGCGAAACGGAATTCACGCGGCCGTCCACGGGAGCGATCGCCCTCGCCTTATTCCTGGCGCTCGTCGGCGTAGGCATGGCCATCTATTTGATCTCGGTGTAGCAGTTTCGAGACAGGGAGCTCCAATGCCTTCGATGTCCGACAATGGGATTATCAGCAAGCCCAGCAATCATTCGGTGGACGAAATCGTCGAGAAATTAAAAGGAATCCTGCAGGCCAAGAACATCACGCTGTTTGCGCTCGTTGACCACAGCGGCGAGGCCGCAAAGGCCGGCCTGAAGATGCCGCCCACAAAACTATTTATCTTCGGCAATCCGAAGGGCGGCACGCCTCTGATGCTCGCCTCGCCCAGCATCGCCATAGATCTGCCGCTAAAAATCCTAGTCGCCGAAGACGCTACCGGCAAAGCCCAGGTTTCCTACAACTCGCTCGTCTATCTCAGGCAGCGCCACAACCTGCCTGAAGAACTCCTCCAAAACATCGCAGTAGTAGAAGCCCTGGTAGCACAAATCGTCTAGTAGGGGCGCACCATGCTGCGCCCGGCGCCGATGCTTCGCACGATGCCGCCCGTTCGCCGTCGCGGCGGTGTTGTCGTTTTCTTGTAGGGGCGTAGCACCGCTACGCCCGGTGAGGCGTCAGCTTCCGTCAGCAACGAACACGACGTGCCAGTCGCTGGTTTTTCAGCAAGCGCCAACGCGATGCCATTCCGCTCGGGCACACCCGCCCGCGCTGTCATTCTGAGCGGAGTGGCCGGACAGCATTTGTCTTCGTCCCGCTCTTGCGGGACGTCCGGTTACGCAGTCGAAGAATCTCTCTTCGACGTGCCGCCCAACGATGCCGCAATTCGTCTCAGGCACACCTCCGCGCCACATTTCCATCTTCCGTTCTCTATTTTCCGGTTTTCTCTGCGCCCCGGTGTCTCTGTGGCTAATTCTTCAGTGCGTGGCAGGTTCCGACGCAGGATGCATCCCGTGCTGTGGCACTTCGTGGATACCGCGCGCCGGCGGCTCTTGATGGAAACGGAAAAGCTGATTCAGCGGTCCGGCGCCCTTGCCGGTCTGATACGATTTCTCAATCGCCTTCGTCACGTAGGCCTTCGCGAGGATCACCGCTTCGCGCAGTTGCTGTCCGCCGGCAAGCTGCGCGGCAATCGCGGATGAAAACGTGCATCCCGTGCCGTGCGTGTTCGGGCTTCTCACGTGATCGCCGCCAAAAGTTTCGATCTCCGTTCCTTCGCACAGCACGTCAATCGGTCTGTCGAGATGTCCGCCCGTGACGATCACGGCGCGCGCGCCCATTTCCAGCAGCTTCTGTCCCGCGGCCTTCATCCCGGCCACGTCCTTCACTTCCATGCCGGTCAGGAATTCCGCCTCGGGAATATTCGGCGTGATCACGCTCGCGCGCTTCAGTAATTCATCGCGCACAAATTTAAGGCCGGCCTCGTCGAGCAGTTCGGCGTCGCCCGCCGTCGGCCGCGACACCGGATCGAGCACCACGTGCGTGAATCTGTATTTGTCCAGGAATTCCGCCACTACGGAAGCATTCGCCCGGTTCGCGAGCATGCCGATTTTCACGCCGGCCAGCGTTGCGTCTTCGGCGAGCGCATCAATTTGCGCTCGCAGCGTCGCGGCGGGAATGGCATGCACCGCGCGCACGCCCTGCGTGGATTGAACCGTAAGCGCTGTCACCGCGGCAACTCCGTAGCAATTGTGCGCCGCGAAAGTTTTTAGGTCCGCTGCGATGCCCGCGCCGCACGTTGGATCGAATCCTGCGACGGTCAGAAGTATGGGAGGTGTTTGGTGTCCGTTGCCCATGTGGTGGTGGTGGCTGCTCAATTCCTGCTTTTCCTCTGCGCTAGACACATATGCCGGCGACACCCTCTCGCGCTGGGCGTGCCGGCAAAGAAAATGTACGGTGTTGCGCCGTCGCACGCAACAAATATTTTCCGCTGGAGTAGTCGCGTCAGCGAATGTTGGAGTGGTTGCCGCCTGAGAATGATGGCGATCTGCTTTCGGAGGTCGAGCCGTGCTCGCGATCGTTCTGTCCGCCTAAAGATGGATGTCAATGACCGCCTTGCGATGATCCGGATCGTGAACTCCGTCGCCCGGCGCCGCCTCCGCTTGCCAATCCACGGTGATGACCCCCGGATCTGCGCCCAACTGTTTCAGCGCGTTGGCCACCAGGTTGGCTCGTTCTTCGGCCACGGTTTTGCGTTCGTGCATGACGCGCTTGTTATCCAGCAGCGCGTCACCCGCATAGCCGACCACGTGGACATGGCGCGCTTCGCTGGCGCGAATATAGGCAGCGGCGGATTCCACGATCACCTCGGTTGTGCCCTCCGGCAGGAAAGCGCGATTGTACGGAAAGTAGACCGTGTAATGGAGATCGTTGTAGGGAGGCGCTGGCAGTGGCAGAACTTCTCCCGGCTTGAACTTAGGCAACGGAGGATCATCGGCATGCTTCACGTAGCCGAAGTTGTTAATCGCGGGTGGCGAGGCAAAGCCATCGGCTGGCAGGATCGTGTTGCACTCCGGCGCGCGCTCGGCCAGCACCGACACGTGCACGGGATTCAAGACGATGCCTCCGCCGATTTTCGGCCCGGGGGATACCTCGCCTTCGACCAAAACTCGGAATCCAAGTTGCGGGCGGTATCCCGTTCCTGGATCAATGTAGTACAGCGTACTCCCTTCCTTCGCGAGCCAGCACTGTCGCTCGGTATTGCGAAAAATAGGACAACTGACGAAGCTGCGGGCCGCTTTGGGATCAATAGGCATCACCTTGTCCGGCATCGTGGAAACGAACTGGGCATGTGCGGTCGCCAGCAGGGGCGCCAACAACAAGAGAGGCAGATATTTCTTCATTCCTGCTCCTAAAGCGCGCTCAAGAAATTGACCATATCCTGAATGTCGCGTTCGGAATACTTCATGTCGAAGCGCCGATTATAGAAGACGACGATATCGCGAAGTGTCTTCGCCGAACCATTCGAGAAATATGGGGCGCGGGCTGCAAGTCCGCGGAATTGCTGCATGTTTATGGATCCCACGTCCACACACCTCCCCGTAATAAGTGCGCGGCCCGGATCGTGCGTGTAGATGACTCGCCCCAGAAAAGGGTGGGGCGTCGCGGTGGCTTTGCACGTCACCTTGAAAAGCGGCAGCCATGGTAGTGGATCGGCAGTAGGCAGATTCGTTGTGCCCAGATCCATGAAGCCCGGCGAGGAATCCATCCCGGTCCGCTGCATGTTGTGGCAGTTTGCGCACGGCTGTTTGTACGGGTTGCCGAGGCCGATGGTGTTGTAGTTCGAAACATTCCTGATCAGAATATCCCTCGATCGGAACATCTCATAACCCCGCGCGACGGAATCGCGAAACGCAGTCTCGGCCGGCGTCTCCTTGTCAGCTCCCTCTCTCATCACTGGCAAGTCCGGACGTGGCGTATTTCTATCCCACTTCTGCGAGCTCAGAGCTGTTGACGTTAGCCATCCGTCCAGTTCCGGGAAACTTCCTCCGTTGTAGTCCGCCAGCATACCGGGCATGCCGTCTATCAGTGCCTGCGGGCCCGCCTTGATCGCGCCGGTGGTCAGGCTGCCGCCCCGCGAATCCATGCTCTGCGCGGTGTATATCTGCATTTCGAAGGCGACGAGTTGTTGAAGCGTCTCTCTGCTCGGCTTGTCGGCCGCTTGCTCGTGATTGAAAGCTGCGTCAACCGCCTGAGCCTCCAGCGTGGGTTGACGATTGTCGGCGAGGATATTCAGGTTCTGCCGCTTCTTGGTTTCCGGATCGATGGGCAACACTTCGCCCGTTTTCGGAGACCAGAGGCCGAACGGTGACATCGGATACTTCATGTTTGCAACGGGGCGAGGACGGCGGAATACCGAGATCATCGGGTTGCTGCTCTTCAATCCGTACTTCGTGCTCGTGTTACAACCCGTTGGATCGCGCACAACCTGAATCGCGAATTCCGGATTCATGGATGAACCGTCGGCGGCGCGTGGCGGCCAAGGCAGGTAGATACGAAAAAGTCCATGCTGAAGCAGAAGTGTGTGCGACGACGCCTGTTCAGGCGGAAGGTCCGGGCAGTTTGCGCCGTCTACCACCGCAAACACCGGATCTCGGCCCGACGTCTCCGCCCAACGGCGTCGCAACGTTTCCACCGAGATGCTCATGCCATTGCCGGGTTGATGGCAGGTAACGCAGGCGCGTCCGTTCGTGCCGAGCGGTGTGAAAAAAGGGTGTCCCAGCGTTTCGATCGGGCCGCTTAGGTTGACAATGCCGAGTGCACCGGTCGCATCCGCGTACAAAGCGCTCGAGGGGAGTTCGCCCTTCTGTCCCGTCGCCCAGTAGCCGCTCTTCTCGTCTAGCGGAAGCCCGCTGTCGTAAGTCTGACTCGGCTTGGGCGAGGCCATCGCTTGCTCGTGTTGCGCGGTAACTTGGCCTCCTGATTGGACCGCGGAGTCTTGTCTCGCGTCCCGAGTGCGGCTCAAGGCAGCGAGGCTTAGGCAGAGGACCGCCGCCGTCATGATGCTCATGCGGATGCGGAATCGGACGATTGATGAGCGCGCCGATCGGCGACGCGGCGTCTTCACGACAGAAATCCTCCCAGGACTCCCAGTCTTGTCGGCGACGCTAGATCCGGCATTCGCGGAGGTGCGCTCGGTACCCTCCGATTGTGCGAAAGCGCGGAACGCGGAAGTTAAATCAGGGGAAGAGGCCGCGCACCAGCGTCGCGTCCGCCACGCGGCCCACGGCGAGCACGTACGCCCCGGTTCGCATGTGCGCCCGATGCTTGCGCATCGAATCGTGCACTTCGTGGAATGCCTGGCGCATCACCGTCTCGAGCTTCATCGTCACTTCCGACACGGGCCAGAAGAAGCTCTGCAGATCCTGCACCCATTCGAAGTAACTGACCGTCACTCCACCCGCATTCGTCAGGATGTCGGGCAGCAGCAGGATTCCCTTGCGCGCCAGAACTTCATCGGCGTGCGGCGTCGTCGGTCCGTTCGCGGCTTCCGCGACGATCTTCGCCTTGATCTGGTCGGCGTTATTCAGCGTGATCACGTTTTCCAGCGCCGCGGGAACCAGAATGTCGCACTTCATTGTCAGCAGGTCGTCGTTGGATATTCGCGATGTGCCCGGCATGCCTACCACCGTGCCCGAGCGTTCCTTGTAGCGCATGGCCTTCAGCGGATCGATCCCGCGCGAATTGAACACGCCGCCGCGCGAGTCGCTGATGGCAATCACGCGCGCCTTTTTTTCTGCAAACAGCCGCGCCACTTGCGAGCCCGTGTTGCCGAATCCCTGAATCGCGACGCTCGATCCGCGCAGCGACATTTTCTTCACCTTGCATGCCTCTTCCACGACCACCAGGCATCCGCGCGCGGTCGCATCCTTGCGTCCTTCGGAGCCGCCGATCGAAACCGGCTTGCCCGTCACGACGCCCAGCGTCGAATAGCCCTTCGTCATCGAGTACGTGTCCATCATCCACGCCATCGTCTGCGAATCGGTATAGACGTCCGGCGCGGGAATGTCCTGCTCGGGGCCGATCAGCGGCAAAATTTCAGAGGTGTAGCGTCGGGTCATGCGCTCGAGCTCGGGCTTGCTCATCCGCTTCGGATCGCAAATCACGCCGCCCTTGCCGCCGCCGAATGGAATGTTGACCGTCGCGGTCTTCCATGTCATCCACATGGCCAGCGCCTTCACTTCGTCCGGCGTTACGCCCGGATGGTAACGCAGGCCGCCTTTCGAGGGGCCGCGGGTCACGTTGTGCTGCACGCGATATCCCGTGAAAACCTTCACCTGCCCGTTGTCCATCTTCGTGGGGATGGATACTTCCAGCACGCGTTTCGGCGTGCGCAGGATTTGGCGCAGTCCAGCGTCGAGCTTCAGGTACTCAGCGGCGAGATCGAATTGAATCTGCGCGATGCGGAACGGGTTCAGGTCCTCGCGGGGCGCGATTCGGGGTACTGGTTGGGGGGCTATCTTGGCAACCATCGCCATTTTGCCTTCCTCCTGGGGTGGGAAGCTCTGCGCTGCTTCTAACCGCTTTTATCCCTTAGAATTGGCCGAGTGCTTGTAAGTCGCGCGAGAATCGAAGTTTAGCGGAGCCGTCGAGGATGTCAATCAAAACCAGTGCGAAAGCGGCACTCCCGAGCCCTACAAGTAACATATAGTGTCACTCCCCGGCCTCGCCCTAATCGTAAGCTGTTGTAAATTAAAGCTTTACCATATCGCCGCCGCCTCCACCGCCGCGCCTGGTGGGCTCCCCATGCTAACTTTATCAGCAGGGGCCCTCTGAATTTTGGTTCTTCGACGGCGAAAAATCGGAGCATCCGCCGCCGCATCTCGTTCATGCGCGAGGCGAAATCCCGCCCGCGCGACAACGCCGTTGACCAGGAACGCCTCGCACGGTACTGTGCCCGTCGCGCGCATCGCTTGCACCCGGAGCGGGACTCGAATCGCAGGCCAATCCGGAAAGCCCTGCCGCGCGTACCTTATAGAAGGGAGTCGCCACACGCTGGTGAGTGCGGACACGGGAACGGAGCGGAGAGCCTCGGACGCGGAGCTCATTGAGAGAATCGTTCAGCGGGACCAGACGGCGCTCGCCGCGCTCTATGACCGCTATGCAGGAATGCTTTCGTCCGTCCTGAACCGGATTTTGCGCGACACGCAAGCGGCCGAGGAGATCTTGCAGGATATTTTCTTCCAGCTCTGGAGCGCGCCATCGCGATTCGACGCCACGCGCGGTTCGCTGCCCGCATGGCTCATGGTGATTGCGCGCAATCGCGCGATTTCGCGGTTGCGCCGGCACAATCCGGCGGCGGGCGACGAGCTCCTTGAAACCACGGTGGTCTCGACGTTCAATATTGAAACGGCCGCGTCCCAGCAGCAGTTGCTCGGCCTCGTGAAGGGCGCTCTCGAAAATCTTCCGGCCGAGCAGCGTGCGGCCGTCGAGCTGGCATTTTTCGAGGGCCTCACCCACAGCGAAATCGCCAAGCGCACCGGCGATCCGCTCGGCACCGTCAAGACGCGCCTGCGCTCGGCTATCGAAACACTGAAGCGGAATCTGCACTCGGCGGCGGCCTCAACCACATGAACGCTCATCCAACTCGCGAAGAAGATTTCGATCTTTACGCTCTCGGCGCGCTCGAAGGCGACGAAAAGCTCGCCATCGAATCGCACGTAACCTCATGCGCTACGTGCACGGAAAAACTCGCCGCGGCGCGCGGACGCATCGCCCTGCTCGCCCTGGCCGCGCCGCCGGTCGCGCCATCCGCCGCCGTGAAGCAACGCCTGATGCAGCAAGTCCGCGCAGACGCCGAGCGCAGCCCGGCCGCCGCGTCCGCCCCCCCGCGCGCGCCGCAAGAAACCGAGCGCGCCGGCGGATTCTTCGGCCGCTGGTGGGCCGCCGTGCTCGTCCCGGCGGGAGCGGTCCTCGCGCTCGCGACGATTCTCCTGTGGACGGAAAACCGCCAGCTCGATCGGCAGCTCGCCGCCCTGCGCGCCGCCGCGGAGCAACAACAACAGCAGCTCCAGGAAGTGCGCGAAGTCGCCGACATGATCGAATCGCACGACACGGTCACCGTCTCGCTCGCGCAGCAGCCCGGCATGCCGGCTGGCGCCGCGCACGTGATGTACAACGCGAAAATGGGCATGCTGATGTTCGATGGCGAAATCGCTCCGGCGCCCGCGGCGAAAAGCTACCAGCTCTGGCTCGTTCCCGCGGACGGCAAACCGATCAGCGCGGGCGTCTTCAATCCCGTCAGCGGCCGCACCGATCACTGGATGATGAAATTGCCGCAGGGAATCGCGGCCAAGGAATTCGCCGTGTCGCTCGAACCCACGGGCGGCATGCCGCAGCCCACGGGCCCGATGGTCCTCGTCGGCCACGCCTAGCGCTCGGGCCCCGAAATTCGGTGGATGATTTTGCCGCTCCGGCGCATTACACTTGGCGGGCAGGACTACGGGGTGGGTTCTTGGGAGAACGTTGGCCCGGCGACCCGCTGCAAATCTGAGGAGGTACGCAAATGAAAAGGGCTATCGGAACGTTTGGTTTGCTCGCAGTGTTGTTCGCCACGCTCAGCCTGGCCACCATCGCCGACAACAAGACGATGACGTGGACCGGCTGGATCAGCGACAGCTCCTGCGGCGCGAAGGGCGCGAACGCAGCGCACAAGGCTTGCGCCAAGACGTGCATGAAGGACAAGGGCGCTTCCTGGGTTTTCGTGAATAACGACGACAAGAAAGTCATCGCCATTCACAATCAGGACGCGGTCAACGGAGATAAGGACCTCGGACAGGAAGTCACAGTCACCGGCCACGTGATGGACGATGGCTCGCTGCACGTGGACAGCATCGCCGCAAAGACCTAACAACCCCGCAACCGGCTCGTGGGGCGCAGGTACGAGGTTTGGGGCCTGCACCCCACAATCCGCCTTCCCGAATTTCCCCCGCACCTAACGATACTCGCGGTCAACACGCAGCAGGCCCTCCGCCCCGCTAGATTTGTCGCTGGCCGCCAACACGCGGTGATCCGTTGCTCTTTCTTGGTAGGGGCACGGCATGCCGTGCCCGGCGCAAATGCCTGGCAACGCCGCGCGATTCAAGCAGCCCGTCCGCGTCCCCAACCAGCAGCCGTCAATCGAAGTTTGTGGAGTGCGGCGGCTCGCCGCCGCTGTTTGCCGCTCGGGCTTGCCCAGGCGTGCTGCACCCGTTGGCACGCGCGCGATGCGTTCCGCCCGCGACGGGAATTTAGAGGTTCGGAGCCTCAGCTCCGAAAAAAAGAGCCGCGAATGCCGAGGGCAGCGCCGCCGCAACCGTTGGCACGAGTGCACGGGTTACCGCCGTTTAGGGGGTCGGAGCTTCAGCTCCGACAAAAAAACGCAGCGCGAAGCGCCTACCACTGCGCTGCCTCTATTGCAGCAAGTACTCGACTCAGCGGTCGTCGAAGTTCCTACACCCTAACCACTAAGACCTAACCCCGATCTTCTCCACCCCCATGTAAGGCCACAGCGCCTCGGGAATTTTCACCGAGCCATCGGCCTGCTGAAAATTCTCGACGATCGCGATCCACGTCCGCCCGACGGCGAGCCCCGACCCATTCAGCGTGTGCACGTACTCGCTCTTGCCGCCCTTCGCCGATTTAAACCGGATCCCCGACCGCCGCGCCTGAAACGCCTCCGTGTTCGAGCAGGACGAAATCTCCATGAACTCGCCCGCCGAGGGCAGCCACACCTCGATGTCGTACGTTTTCGCCGACGCGAATCCCATATCGCCCGTGCAGAGCTGCATCACGCGGTAGTGCAGCCCGAGCCTCTCCAGGCATTTCTCCGCGTTGCGGACGAGCTTCTCGAGTTCGTCGTAGCTCTGCTCCGGCCGCGTGAATTTGAAAAGCTCCACCTTCTGGAACTGGTGTTGGCGCTTGATGCCGCGCGTGTCTTTTCCCGCCGCGCCGGCCTCCGAGCGGAAGCACGCCGTCCACGCGCACACCTTGATAGGCAACGCCTCGCCGTCCAGCGTTTCGTCGCGGTGCAGGTTCGTCAGCTCCACCTCGGACGTGGGCGTGAGCCACAGGTCCGTGCCCTCCAGATGAAACATATCGGCGGCGAATTTCGGCAGTTGGCCCACTCCGGTCAGCGCCGCCGTATTCACCAGAAATGGCGGCAGGATTTCCGTGTAGCCGTGCTCGCTGGTGTGGATGTCGAGAAAGAAATTAGCAATGGCGCGTTCGAGGCGCGCGCCAAGTCCCTTGTAAACGGCAAACCGCGCGCCCGCGATTTTCACCGCCGCCGCAAAATCCAGAATTCCGGTCCGCTCGCCGATCTCCCAGTGCGGACGCGGCGCGAAATCGAATTTCGGCGGCGCGCCCGACCGGCGCACCTCCACATTGTCCGCCGCGCTGTGCCCCACGGGCACGCTCGCGTGCGGAATATTCGGTATCGTCAGCAGAAATTGCTTCATCCGCTCGTCGAGCTCGCCAACGATCTGATCGTTGCGTTTGATCTCGTCGGATACATCCTTCATCTTTGCAAGGATCGCTTCGAGCGCGCTTGCTTGCCCTGAGCTTTGCGAAGGGTCGGACTTCTCCGCCTTCTTCAGCGCGGCGATTTCCTCGCTCGCCTTGTTCCGATCAGCCTTCATCCGCTCAGTCGAAGTGATGATCTTCCGCCGCTCGGCATCCAATTTGACGAAGGGCGCAAGGTCCAGCGTGATCCCGCGATCCCGCGCCATCTTCTCGATTACTTCCGGGTGCTCGCGCACAAATCCCAAGTCATGCATAGGTTCAGAAGAATAACCGAAATGCGTGATTCGTGAATAGTGATTGGTGATTCGTGGGACGCTGTTGCCGTCGTGGCGGCCGCCTTCAGGCGGGCGCCGTTGCCGTGGCGCATTAGTAGCGCCGGTCTTCAGACCGGCAGCCGTTGCCGTCGGCCCCCCCGATCTGTGTCGATTAGAAAAAATCTCGCGGCTTGTTTTCAGCGAGGTAGGTCGGATTCTAATCGCCGGAGTGTCGGTTAGAAATGCCGGTTGGGCGATAATGCGGCGCCGAGTTTCGTCGGATTGCGGCTCATGCGCATGACTGGCGGCCCCCTCGTTCCAGTGACGGGTAGAACGGGCGTCGGTCCTTTGTTTTGAATGAGGTACGTTGATTTCTACCCGGCACGCAGTGACGGGTAGAACGTTCAGGTCGGTGGCCCTGACAGGGGAATTTAGGAGCGCCTTTTGGAGCGCGTACCTTGTGCCGGATGTGTCTCTGTCGGCGCGACCAGCGCCGCCCGGCATCCGCGCCGTTAGAACCGTTGCGCGGAGCGCGTACCGATTGCCTGCGCCGAGGACGTCGCGGCGATTGAACGGGGCAGAGGAGTGGGCCCGTCCGCCGCCGATGTCGCGGAGCTTTGAGACTGCGCCGAATTCGTGTTCGTGTCGCATAGTGCCAGATTGACGCTAGCAGAATTCGTCACGCGAGGAAGCTGGGACAAAGGTCAGAAAGAGTACAGGTGAGCATACTTGGCCTGGGACGGCTACAGTGGACGCGCGGGAACTCCATATTGCCAACGTGTGTACTGTCTGGCATAGTACACGCGTGATTCCGTTCCGTGTCCAATTCCGGCCGGGAATTCCTCTCTACGAGCAAGTTGTTTACTCCGCGAAAAAAGCGATGATCTCGGGACGACTGCGTCCCGGCGATCCATTTCCCTCCGTTCGCACCTTGAGCAAAGAACTAAAGATCAACCCTAACACCGCGCACAGAGTGGTGACGCAGCTCGTCGCCTCCGGCCTGCTGGAGATTCGTCCCGGAGTCGGCACGATCGTCGCGGCGCATCCGGAAGCCAGCGCCGCCGAGCGCGCGCAGTTGCTCAGCCACGAAATTGAAGAGTTGGTCGTCGAGGCGAAGAGACTCAGCATCAACTTGCAGGATATGGTCACGTCGGTTTCGGAACACTGGAAGCGGCTCTCCGCCAAAGACGGACTCGGCGGACAGCCGGATCGAGAAGGGAGTCGCAAGCGATGACCAGCCCCATCCGCACTGAGAACCTGACGAAAAGATTTCGCCGCGTCAACGCGGTGAATGGGCTCGACCTAGAGGTGACGGAAGGCTCGATCTACGCGCTTGTCGGCCCGAACGGCGCGGGGAAAACCACCGCGATCAAAGTGCTTATGAATATCTATCAGCCTACGAGCGGCCGGGCTGAGGTGCTGGGCACGGGTTCCACGAACGTCGCCGGCAGATCTTTTTGCGCGATCGGGTACGTGTCGGAAAACCAGAAGCTGCCGGACTGGATGCGCGTGAACGCGTTTCTTGCTTATCTGCGGCCGTTCTATCCGACGTGGGATTTGGAGCTCGAAACCGATCTGGTGCGGCGCTTCGATTTGCCGCCGGATCGAAAACTGAAGCAACTCTCGCGCGGGATGCGCATGAAAGTGGCGCTGGCGAGCGCGCTGGCGTATCGCCCGAAGCTGATTATTTTGGACGAGCCGCTCGGCGGCCTTGATCCGCTGGTGCGCGACGAGCTGATCGAGGTTTTGCTGGAGAGCGCGGCGGAGGCGACGGTTTTTGTTTCATCGCACGACCTGGCGGAAATCGAAAGCTTCGCGAGTCACGTTGGGTATCTCGAAAATGGGCGTCTGCGTTTTTCGGAGGAGATGGCGTCGCTTGCGGCGCGATTCCGCGAAGTGGAGGTAACGTTCGACGGACCGCCTCCGGCGCCGACAAAAAAGCCCGAGAGCTGGATGCACGTGAACAGCGGGGGCACGGTGGTGCGATTTATCGAGTCGCGCTTCGACGAGCAGCGAACGAATGCGGAAATCAGGGAAACATTCGGCAACGTACGCGATACGACTTTTACACCGATGACTTTGCGTTCGATTTTCCTGGCGATGGCCAGGAGTCAGCGCACGGCGGCGTGAGAGAGAGGCGGGAATGAGTCAGATTCTTCACATCTTTCGGAAGGACGTGCGCCACCGCTGGATCGACATCTTGGTTTCGCTGGCGCTGCTGATCGCGTATGCCTGGCACGTGGCGCATCGGTGGAACGTGCCGAGCCATGAGTTCGGTCTCTTTTCTTCGCTGTGGGGAGCGCTCACGTTTTTTGTGCCGGCATCGTGGTGCTTCCTGGTTATCCGAGCGGTGCAGGAAGAAAGCCTCGTCGGGGATCGCCAATTCTGGGTCACGCGGCCCTACGAATGGAAAAAACTGCTGGCCGCGAAACTCTTGTTTGTGGCGGCATCCATCAACCTCCCGCTTTTTATCGTGGATGTGGCGCTGCTCGCAGAGGCGGGATTCTCGCCGGTGCGCTATTTGCCGGGGCTGCTGTGGATGCAAGTGCTGCTGCTGATTTTTCTGGTGGTGCCCGCGGCGGCAGTCAGCGTGATTACGTCAACGGTGGTGCAAGTGCTGCTGTGCGTTCTCGGCCTAATACTTTACTTAATCGGCGTAGGAGAACTTTTCTCCTCAATTCCGAACGCGGGGGTGTTGCCGGGGGGCGAGGTCGTGGCGGCGCTGGATTTACTTGTCATAGGCTGCGTTCTCGTGGCGGTCATTTTCTTGCAATATGCGCGGCGCAAGACGTGGACCTCGAGGCTGCTGATCATCGGAGGCGGAGTCGCGGTTCTCGCGATTGGAGCCGTGACGCCATACGGCACGATCGTCGCGCGATCCTACCCGCCTTTGACGGCTGGGCAGCGACCGGCGGTCACGCTGACAATTGACCCAACGCCGCCTTTGCCACCAAAAAAGAAAGACAACGCGTTTCCGGACGTATTGCCGAATGTCTGGATCGCACTTCCTCTGCACGCATCGGGCGTCGCGGAAGGTCATGTAGCGCAGGTGCGTGGTGTGGTCGTGACAATACAGGTGTCTGACGGCCGACATTGGGCTTCCTCCTGGAATTCGGACGGATCAATTTTCTTGCCGGGCGAGGACCACACTGTGAAAATCTTCGCCGTAAACAGGAAAGTTTTCGAACGTGTGAAGTCTATTCCAGTGAACGTGCACATCTCCGTTGCGCAAGTGGATTACCGGGAAACGAACGCGAGGCAAATAACGGCCGAAGGCGGCAAGTCTTCGGTCGCCGAAGTCGGCATCTGCCGGATCGAGCCGTACAGCAATTCGAATCAGAATATGATCGCGTGCCGCGCGCCGCTGAAGTCCCCCTCGCTGATGGGGCACATGGATCCGTCCGCGACGACCTGCACGTATGAAGACGGTCCGCCGCCTTTAGTTACGAGATATATGTGGGACCTGCACGACGACAGCATGGGGCCGGCGGAACTGGGGATTATTCCGGTCAACGACGTGCAGATGATATTTGGGAGCTGGGCGGATGATCCGAAGAGAGAGTTGCGCTACTTCTGCCCGGGAACGCCTTTCACGATCGCCACGCCGGAGGAAGGGAAGCACAGCCGCACCGAAATGGAAATCGATGGCATCAGGCTTTCGCAGTACGAATGGCATCCGGGGCAAGAGTAGGCACGAGCGAACATTACGGCGGGCAGAAAACTGAAATCCTGCGGCTGGCGATGCGACGCCAGCCGCAGGATTATCTTGATGCTAATGGCGCGAAGCACGGGCCAGGTGCGTGCCTCGCGGATCAGGCGGTCAGGAAACGCTTCGAAATTTCGGCGATGGTGCGGGCGCCGGCGAGGCGCATGGTCATTTCGAGCTCGCCATCGAGATGCTGGAGCACGGCCTGCACGCCCATCCATCCGCCGAGCGCCAGGCCGTACAGCACCGGCCGTCCGACGGCGACAGCATTGGCTCCGAGCGCGAGCGCTTTAAAAATGTCTTGTCCGCGCCGCACGCCGCCGTCAATCAGGATGGTCGCGCGCCCGTGGACCGCATCCGCGATTCGCGGCAGCACCGTCATCGTGGCGGAGACGTCGTCGAGCTGGCGCCCGCCGTGGTTCGACACCTGAATGCCCGCGCAGCCGTGCTCGACGGCGGCCACCGCGAACTCGGGCGACATCACGCCCTTCAGCAGCACCGGCAGGCCGGTCGTTTTGCGGATGAACGCGACATCGTCCCAATCGAGATCGCGCTTCATCGGCGATACGCCGTAGCTGCCGTTTTGTCCGGGAAAATTTCCCACGGGCAGCGGCGAACGAAAATGATTGCGCCGGTCGGTCTCGCGGTTGCTCGGCACGACCGTATCAATTGTAAGCACAATGGCGGTGTAACCCGCAGCCTTGGCGCGCCCGAGAATTTCGGTGGCCGCGCCGCGGTCGGCAGGCAGATAAATCTGAAACCACTTCGGGCCGGGACACGCCTGCGCGATTTCCTCGAGCGTCTTCGTGGAAAGCGACGCCGCGCAATACAGAGCGCCTGCGGCGCTCGTCCCTTTGGCGGAGCCGACCTCCGCCGTCACATGAGCCATGCCGTGCCCGGCCATCGCGGAGACCATCACGGGCATGGAAAGTTTCGAGCCGAGCAGCGTGGTCGAGCGGTCGGCGTCCTTGTAGCCGCTCAAATAGCGCGGCGCGATGGTGACGCGCTTGAACGCCGCTTCGTTTTCGCGCTTGGTCCATTCGTCGCCGGCGCCGCTGGAGATGTAGCCGAAGCCGCCGTTTGGAATTATTTTTTGCGCGGCGGGTTCGAGCTCGCGCAGGTTGATAATTTCGATCGCTTTGATTTCCGTGGGCGCGGCGTAGGTCGAGCTATCGGGCGATGCGGCGGGCGCTTGCGGAGTTGCAGCTTGCGGAGCTGGTGCGTGCGCCAAAGGCTCAGCGGCATTCGCGAACTTGGCGGGAAGCGCGGCCGAAAGAGTTACCGCTGCTGCGGTTGCAGAAAGAAAATCACGGCGCTTGCGGTCCATGGCGTGTCCTCCTGGTGTCGTCGCGGCCCGCGGATCATAACATGGCGAGGCGGCGGCGCAGGAAGCGGCGCTCCACATCATTTGTTGCGAGCGCGAGGGCGCGCCGGTACGCATCGGCAGCTTCGGCCGATCGTCCCAGGCGGCGCAGCAAATCCGCGCGCGCGGCAGGCAGAAGATGGAATTCGGAAAGCTCGTCTCGCGATTCGAGTTCATCGAGGAGCGCGAGCCCGTCTTCGGGAGAGCGCGCCATGGCCACGGCGACGGCTCGATTCACCGCGATGACCGGCGAGGGATGAGTTTCGAGCAGCGCGCCATAGAGCGCGGCGATCTGTGGCCAGTCTGTCTCGCGCGCCGTTTTCGCGTTGGCATGAAGCGCGGCGATCGAAGCCTGCAGCGCGTATGAACCCTTCGAACCACCGCGAAGCGCCGATTCGGTGAGCGCCGTGCCTTCGCGAATCTGCTCCGAGTGCCAGAGAGCGCGATCCTGTTCATCGAGCAGAATAATTTCGCCGTCGGCGCTCACGCGCGCGTCGCATCGAGAATCGTGGAGCAGCATCAAGCCGAGCAGCGCCTGCGACTCCGCTTCGCACGGCAGAAGTTCGCACATGGTGCGCGCGAGGCGAATCGCTTCGGCGCAGAGTTCGCGCCGGATCAGCGCGTCGCCGGTGCTGGCAAGGTAACCTTCATTGAAGATCAAGTAAACGACGAGCAGAGCCGCGTCGAGGCGGTCCGGCAGATCTTCGCGCGCGGGAACGCGATAGGGAATGTTCGCGTCGCGAATCTTGCGCTTCGCTCGAACCAGGCGCTGGGCCATGGTCGCCACCGAAACCAGAAACGCGCGGGAGATTTCTTCGGTGGTCAGGCCGCAGATGGTATGAAGAGTGAGAGCGACCTGCGCGTCTGTGGCCAGCGCGGGGTGACTGCAGGTGAAGATGAGGCGCAGGCGGTCATCGGGAAACATGTCGTCTCCGAAATCATCGGCAGGCTGCGCGGTGGACTCTACATTGCGCGCGATCTCGTCCCGTTTTGTTTCGAAGCGGCGGTCGCGCCGGAGCCGGTCGATGGCTTTGTGACGCGCGGTGCTGACGAGCCACGCGCGAGGGTTCGCGGGCGCGCCCTCCACGGGCCACTTCTGTAGGGCGACGGCGTAGGCCTCCTGCAACATTTCCTCGGCGAGATCGAAATCGCCGAGCAGACGAATCAGTGTTGACAGAACCCGGCCCGATTCTTCGCGGTGGAGCTTCTCTAAATCCATGTTGAAGAGGGCCTACGCTCGCTCTTTGGCCGACGTTACCCGCAAGCATTCCCGATCTTACGTGCTGGCCGCTTGCTCCATGGCAAAAATGGGCCGCACCTCGACGGAACCGTGGCGCACGGCCGGAATTTTCGCGGCGATGGCGACGGCTTCGTCGAGGTCCGCGGCTTCGACGAGATAGTAGCCGCCGAGCTGTTCCTTTGTTTCCGCAAAGGGACCGTCTGTGAGGACTCGCTTGCCGTCCCGTACCCGGACCGTGGTTGCAGCGGCGACTGGCTTGAGGCGGTTGGCGCCGAGATTCTTGCCTTGTGAAGTGATTTCTTCGGTGAACTTGCCATATTCCGCCATCATGGCCCCGGTTTGAGCCGGAGTGAGATTAAACCAATCCGATTCCTGACCGTAAATGAGAAGCAGGTATTTCATTGTTTGTTCCTCCTACTGGTTAGTCGAACGAGGATCCCAAATTCGACGACGCAAACCAATCTTTTTAGACCGCGATCACGATCTTGCCCATGAAGTTGCCGGAGGCCTGGAGGCGGAAGGCGTCCAGGGCCTGGTCAAACGGAAACACTTTTTCAATGATGGGCTTGATCTTGTTGACCTCGATCGCCTGAATCGGCTGCTCGAGGCTTGCGCGGCTGCCAACGCCGATGCCGTGCAGGCTGGCGCTTTTGAACATGAGGTCGTGCGGGTTGGCGTAACCTTGCGGGCCGGAGAGCACGCCGATCAGAGCGACTTTGGCGCCGTAACCGAGGCATTCGAACGAGCGCGCGAGCGTGCCCATGCCGCCATTTTCGATCACGCAATCCACGCCGCGACCGCCGGTCAGCGCGATGACTTCCTTTTCCCAATCGGGATGAGTCTTGTAATTCACGCCGGCGGATGCGCCAAATCCGCGGGCGCGCTCGATTTTCGCGTCGCTCGACGAGGTGACGATGACGCGCGCTCCGGCCGCACGCGCAAATTGCAGCGCGAACATCGAGACGCCGCCCGTGCCGAGGCAAAGCACCGTGTCGCCGGGCTTGACGCGGGTGCCGACCGTCATCAAGGCGTTCCAGGCCGTGGGCCCGGCGCACGGGAGCGTGGCGGCTTCCTCAAACGAGAGGTTTTTCGGCATCGCGACCCAGCCGTCTTCGTGCAGCGAGACGAATTCGGCGAGAGTGCCATCGAGAGGAGATCCCAGCGCGCCGCGGTTCTTCGGCGGTGCGCCGTCAATCCACACCTGGAAGAAAGTGGGAATCACGCGATCGCCCGGCTTGAAGCGCGTGACGTTCGCGCCGATGGCGACCACTTCGCCCGCGGCGTCCGAGCAGGGGATGGTGTCGTGGTCGAGGCCGTAGCGATATTTTCCGGTAATGATCGCGTGGTCGCGGTAATTGAGCGCGGCGGCGCGGATGCGGACGAGCACGTCACTGGGCCCCGGCGTTGGATCGGGACGCTCCGCTCGCCGCAGCTGGTCGAGCGCGCTAGCGCCCTTGGGTATTTCGTAGATTTTCATGGCGGACAAGAATAGCGAAATCCAGGCTGGGAAAAAACCAAAGACTTACAACAGGGGACACCGAGGATGCATAGAGAACACAGAGAAATCAGAAGGCCCACCGCAGAGAAAGCTAAGAACATAAAGACCGTAAACCGCAGACAGGCAACATGCGCCCAGGCTCACGATCCCGGGCGAACCTTCAGGCGTGGGCGGAGCGAAAAAAGCGTTCGGTGCGCGCTCCCGGTTCTGCGAGGTACGGTCGGGGTTCGACCGCAGCTTCCAACTGGCGCAGGGAATTTTCGATTCGCAGCAGCACTACTTCGCGGGCGGGATCGCTCATGTGTTTTGCGATTCGAAGCATCCAGCGCACGGCTTCGACTTTTACGCACAGATCGAGTTCCGGATTGTAAGTATGTGTTCCGGTCTTGAGCCGAACGAGCTGCGAAGCGGTGTTGAGCTTCGTGTGCCGATCGCACACATGTTGAATGCGGGCCTCGACCTCGTCCGCTTGAAAAGGCATTTCTTCATGAAGCGGGCGGAACTGATGTTTGGAAACGGTATCAACTTGATCTTGAATAAGAACCCCACTTCTCATCGCTGACCTCCTCGTCAATGCCACCCCGAATTGAATCTTTATGAGTGCTCCGCATTAGCAAGGTAGCAACGGTCCTGCCAATCGAAACATCATTACGTAAGTAACTGTAATTGTTTGGTTTAGGGTTCGGTCTCGTCGGGAAAACTGACGCGCGCGGGGTGCTAAAACCATGAAAATTGTGCGCTCGGCCTGCCGTTTGTGCCGGAACAGAACTGCGTGAGGAACGAGGATTTACGGGCCTCGGCTTGGGGACGGCGGGCGTCATTGAAGCGTGCAGAGCTGTGCTAACATCCGATCGAACGTGGCCAAGACTGTTTACATTGTGAGCGCGGTGCGGACGCCGATCGGAAAATTTGGCGGGATGCTCGCGGATTTCACACACCCGGACCTGGGTACGATCGCGGTGCGCGCGGCGTTGGAGCGCGCGTTTGGATTGCCGTTGCCGGCGGAACGCACGCCGGGGGAATTTGGGTATACGCCAGTGACGGGCGGCGGAAGAGAGATTCCTCGGGCCGAAGACGGCCCTCGGAATGACAGGCAAAAGGAGCAGGCCGAAGAGCGAAATCAAAAGAGCCGGCGAGACGCCGGCGGTACGAATACCCTGCCGTGGCATGTGGATGAGGTGATATTCGGGAATGCGCGGCCGGCGGGCGTGGGGCCGAATCCGGCGCGACAAGTTGGGTGGCGTGCGGGGCTGGGCGACGACGTTCCGGCGTTCACAATTAACATGGCGTGCGCGTCGGGATTGCGCGCGGTGGTGCTTGGCTGGCAGGAAATTTTAACCGGCGCGGCGGAGATTATTGTGGCGGGCGGCGCGGAGTCAATGAGCCGCGTGCCGTATCTCGTGGAAGGGCGCTGGGGATTCAAGCTGGGCAACCAGCCGTTGATTGACGCGATGTACCGCGACGGATTCGTCTGCCCGATATCGAAACTCATCATGGGCGAGACGGCGGAGATTCTGGCGGAGCAGTACAAAATTTCGCGCGACGAGCAGGATACGTTCGCGCTCGAGAGCCATCGCAGAGCCGCGCGCGCGGCTTCGGAGTGCCGCTTCAAGGCGGAGATGGTTCCGATTGAGGTGAAGGATAAAAAAGGCAACGTGACGCGGCTGGACAAAGATGAACACGTGCGCGGGGACGTGACGCTCGAGGCGCTGGCGAAGCTGCCGCCGGTATTCAGCAAGACGGGCAGCGTGAGCGCGGGGAATTCCAGCGGCATCACGGACGGCGCCGCGGCGGTGGTGCTTGCGAGCGAGGAAAAAGTCCGCGAGCTGAATCTAAAACCGATCGCGCGAATCGTGGATGCGACGGTCGCGGCGGTGGATCCGCGCGTGATGGGCATCGGCCCGGTGCCCGCAGTGCGCAATCTGAGCAAACGCACCGGCACGAAAGTGGAAGATTATGACGCGGTTGAGCTGAACGAGGCGTTTGCCGCGCAAGTGCTGGCCTGCGACCGCGACTTGCACTTCAATCGCGAGCGGCTGAATCCCAACGGCGGCGCGATCGCGCTCGGGCATCCGATTGCGTGCACGGGCAGCCGCATTCTCACAACCCTGATTCACGAGATCCGGCGGCCATCAGGACAGGGCACTGGCCAAGAGGCCAGCCCGCGGACTGGCCGGCGGGGTCTTGCCACATTGTGTGTGTCCGGCGGATTGGGCGTGGCGGTCGAAATCGAAACGGTCTAACCTTTTGGAAGTGCTCTTCAGCGGTTTTGGGGGAGAGCGCTCAGACCGGAGCGATTCTTAATGTCCCCACACACGCCGACGCGCAGCGCAGGTGTCGAAGTCCTCGGAACGCTGGCGCTGGCAGCGCCGAAAATCTCGGAATTCCAGTTCGTGAAGGTGCGCGTGGATGGAGAGGTCGCGCGGCTGACGCTCGATCGTCCTGACCACAACCTGCTGAACGAACGAATGCTCTGCGAGCTGGCCTCCGGAATCAACATTCTCGGCGAGCAATACAACATCAAGCTCATCGTGCTCGAGTCCGCCGGAAAGACTTTCTGCGGCGGCATCGAACTCGGCGAATACACGCAGCGGCGCGTGTTTCAATTGCTGGACGCATTCCACTGCGCGTTTTCGGCGATGCTGGATACGTCGAAACCGCTGCTGGTGGTCGTGAACGGGCCGGCGCTGGGCGGAGGCGCGGAGCTGGCGGCGCTGGGCGATCTGGTGGTCGCGACACCCAAGGCACGCTTCGCGCAGCCGGAAATCAAACTCGGAGTGTTTCCGCCGCTGGCCGCGGCGATTCTTCCGTACATTTTGGGGCCGAAGCAAGCACTGGAACTCGTGCTGACAGGCGAAGCGATGTCCGCCGAAAGAGCGCGCGAACTGGGGCTGGTGAACTGGCTTGTGCCCGAGGCTGAACTCGAAAAGAAAGTGAACGACGTGATCGCGAAGGTGACGGCTCAATCCGCGCCGGTGCTGACCATGGCGAAGAAAGCCATCATGGGCAGCCTGGGATTGCCGCTGCGCGATGGCGTCCGCAACTCGATGAAAGTTTTCCTGAACGAACTTGCCGAGCTGGAAGATTCGCAGGAAGGTTTGCGAGCACTGGTTGAAAAGCGCGCCCCGAAGTGGAAGAACCGCTAAGTTCTATCGGCTTAGATGGCGAAACACCTTCGCGTGCGCAGAGAATTATGACGACGAAATTGGGGTCGTACAAATGGACTTGCCTCGTGGGAGTTGTTTTTCTCGGATCGCTTCTCTGGTCGGTCACGTTCTGTGACGGATTAAGCGATTTCTTTGTTTTCCTATTTTCGGCGCTATTGCTAGCGAGTATTTTGCGGAGCGCATTCCTGAGCGTGACCCGAAGATCGAAGGATTTTCTTTACCGCATCGTAATTGGCATCGTTTTTTGCCTGTTGATTTTCCCAACGATCAGCCTCGGCGGCTTCCTCAGAGACCGACTGTTTCTAACGCGCCTTTCCAGATTCCAAGAAGTTACAAATCTCTTGATCAAAGAAGAAACGACCAAAACCAACGGCGACGTCTTTTCGACTGTCGTCGCCCTCCCTTCCGACTATTTGAATCTGGATGTATCGGACAGAGTGCTGATCAGTTCCACCAAAGATGACATCATGGTCCGTTATGCTATGCGGAACTCAAATGCATTGAGCCATAGCGGGTATATGTATCGAACAGACGACGATCCTGTGGCTCTGAGCAAAGAATACCCAAAGACGGGATATACCCGGGTTGCGTCTCATTGGTTCTTTTTTTCTGAGTGACCGAGCATCTTGTGCATCTTGGTGACTGTGGTTGGCTGGTGCTGATTGACACAATGGCGAGCGGAGCTTAGACTCGCTTTCGACAATTGAACTGGCATCGGGTATTGGAAGGCCGTGAAAATCGGCCACGGTCCCGCCACTGTGATCGGCAGCCGCGAAATGTGGCTCCGAAAGTCAGGAACGTACCCGAGCTAGTCGAAGCTGACACTCTTCGCGAGAAAGAGTGTGGCGACGCGCCTCGCTATTCTCGCGAGGCTTTTTTATTGTCCGCTCACCGGAGGGCTGGTTGCGTTACGAGTGGGATCGGCGGATTCTGACAATTTCGATGGCGGGCGCGCTGATTGCGAGCGCGGCGCCAGTCGTCGCTCAAAATCGGACCGGATATTCCCAGGATTATGGCGTGCCTGGGCCGCAGGTGGTCATGGATGAGGTGGGACGGACCATGAAAATATCCGCTGACGTGAAGCGGATTGTGACACTGGCGCCGAATTTGACCGAGACGGTGTATGCGCTTGGACTCGGAGACCGGCTCGTGGCCGACACGAACTTCTGCGACACGCCGGCAGCCGCGAAATTGAAGGCGCACGTGGGCGATCCACAGAATCCAAATCTCGAAGCGATTGTGGCGCTGCAACCGGATCTGGTGCTGGCGACGACTTCGATCAATCGCGTGGAAACAGCAGACGCGCTGAAGCAGCTGGGATTTCCGGTGTATACGACCGATCCGCAGACGGTTCGCGGGATGCTCGATTCGGTTCAGCACATGGCAGAGGCGATGGGCGAGAAACAGCGAGGAACGGAGCTTGTGGCGCAAATGCAGCAGCGCCTCGACGCTCTGCAATCGCGGCTGCGCGACCGGCCGATGGTTCACGTGCTGTTCGTGGTCTGGGATCAGCCGCTGATCACAATCGGGCAGAACACGTTCATTGCCGACGCGCTGCGATTCGCCGGGGCCGAGTCGGTGGTCCTGTCCAAGCAGCAATGGCCGCACCTGAGCATCGAAGAAGTGGTGCGGCTGCAGCCGGACTACCTTGTATTTACGAGCGATCACGGACCGGCGGCCGCGACGCTTGCGGGTTTGCGCGCGCGACCGGTGTGGCGGGACCTTGATGCCGTCGAAACCGGTCACGTGATCAACGTGAGCGTGGAAGCAATCCGCCCGTCGCCGGGATTGGTGGATGCCATCGAGCAACTCGCGCACGACGTCCATCCGGAAGCGTTCGCGGAGAAACGCGAAACTCGAAATACGAAATTCGCGACCCGGTTAGCGCCAATGACCATTGGAAAAATTGGAGAGGAGTGCAGCCAGTGCGCCCGCTGACGCCGCGACGAGTCGCCTGGATTTGCGCGGGGCTAGGCGCGGTACTGTTCGCCGCGGCGGTGATTTCGCTGCGCATGGGCGCTTATCCGATTTCGGTGATTGATATCGTCAAGACACTTTTCAGCGGCGCCCTCGGCCGGTGGGACGACATTCCGAGCGGGTACCGATCCATCGTGTTCGATATCCGGCTGCCCCGGATCCTGCTGGGGATTCTGGTGGGCGCGTCGCTTGCGACGGCCGGCTCCGGCTTTCAGGCGCTGCTGCGGAATCCGCTGGCCGACCCGTACGTGCTCGGCGTATCGAGCGGCGCGGCGCTGGGAGCGATCATCAGCCTGATCGTGGCGCCGCACACGCAGGGGGCAATTCAATTGGCAGCTTTCGCGGGGGCCGCGGCCACGACTGCAGCGGTTTATTTTCTCGGGCGCCGCGGCGGACAACTCGACAGCGCGACGCTGCTGCTTGCGGGGATCGTCGCCGCGTCGTTTCTTTCCGCGATCATAATGTTTTTGATGACCACGTTGAGCGGGCGCGACCTGCGCGGCATGGCGTTCTGGCTGATGGGCGACCTTGGCTCGACGCTGCCGGCAAATCCGTTGCCGTGGTTCGAGGGATTGTTTGGGGTGTTCGTGCTCGCGGCGGGCGCGATTTACGCGACGTCGTCCGACCTGAATTTAATTCTCACGGGCGAGCAGGAAGCGCGGCACCTGGGAGTGAACGTGCATCGCGTGAAGCTGGTGGTGTATATCGCGGCTTCGGTGCTGACGGGCCTTGCGGTGTCGGTGAGCGGCACGATCGGATACGTGGGGCTGCTGGTGCCGCATGTGATGCGGATGATGTTCGGCACCGATTACCGGCTGTTGATTCCGACGTCGGCGATTGGCGGCGCGATTCTGGTGGTGCTGGCGGATACGCTGGCGCGCTCGATTGTCAGCCCGACGGAATTGCCGGTGGGCGCGATGACGGCGCTGGCCGGCGCGCCTGTGTTTATTTATCTGATGCGGCGGAGGGTGCGATGAACGCGGTGACGGGAAGCGGCGGGACGGCAATGTCGCCGGTCGTGATGTCGCCGCGAACTCCGGGCGTGCGCCTGAAAGTGGAGCAGGCGAGCTACGCGTACGCGGCGACGGACCGGTCGGCGCCGAAATTCACGCTCGGCCCGACGAGTTTCGAGGCGCAGCAGAAGGAGATTGTTGCGATTCTCGGTCCGAATGCGAGCGGAAAATCAACGCTACTGACGCTGCTGGCGGGGATGGCGCGGCCGCTTTCGGGGCGCATTGAAGTGGACGGCGTGGAAGTGAGCATGCTCGATTTGCGGACACGCGCGCAGCGAATTGCGCTGGTGCAGCAGGAAAGCGAGCTGCTGTTTCCGCTGCGGGTTTGGGAATACGTGCTGCAGGGGCGCTATCCCTACGGGAAGCGGCTGAGGTTTGAGTCGGAGGAAGACTGCCTGCTGGCGGGAAACGCGCTGGCTCAGGTGGGCGCGGACGCGCTACGCGACCGCTGGATGGACCGGCTTTCCGGAGGCGAGAAGCAACGCGTGATTCTGGCGCGGGCGCTGGCGCAGCAGCCGTCGCTGTTGCTGCTGGACGAGCCGACACAGCACCTGGACATCGGCGGCAAAGTGGAATTGCTGCGACGCCTGCGGCGACTGGCGGATGAAAACCGTTACACCGTTCTTGTGGTGACGCACGAGTTGAATCTGGCTGCAGAATTTTGCGACCGCATCGTGCTGCTGCACAAAGGCAAGTGCCTGCGAGTGGGCACGCCGGCGGAAGTCTATGACCGCGCGCTGCTGGAAGAGGTGTTCGAGGCGCCGCTCGAAGTGGAGATGCGCGAAAGCGGACGCCCTAGGGTGATTCTCGGAGGGAATCACTAGGCACGACGAAGAGTCGTTGGTTTACGGATTCGCGGGGGGTGCATTCGCCTTCGCAAGCGGCGCTTTCACACACGGAGAACGCCGTCCACAATCACACGAGACTCCGCGCTAGGGAAGACGGTGAAAATCCGTCGCCGCCGCGCGACTGTAAGGCGGAAAAGTTTTCGGCGCGTGCCACTGACCCGCACAAAGAATCCACCCGGATTCGATGACGGGATGGGAAGGCCGCGCCGCAGTCCCGCATGATTTGGGACAATCCGCCGAGCCAGGAGACCGGCGGAGTCTCAATCCGGAGGCGCATGGCAGGCGCGTGCGTTTCGGGACAACCTTCAACTCCCGCGCGAGAGGGAGAGGAGGAAAAATGAGACTGCGAAATTCCCTTCTGATTTTTTTCACCGCTGCGCTGCTGTTGCCTTACCCGATGTGTGCCCAAACCTCCTCCCAAGCGCCCGGCTCGACGCGCGGAGCGACCATTCGAGGAACCGTTTACGATCCCGATGGGCGCGCAGTGCCGGACGCCGAAGTCACGCTGCTTGGCTCGCTGATCGTTGCCGGGGAGATGCGCACGGATTCGCGCGGCGAGTACAAATTCGATGGGCTCGCCGGCGGAACTTACACGGTCGTCGCGAATCTGCCCGGGTTCACGAGCGTCTCCGCCGAAATCAAAATTGAGGGAAGCGACAATTCCGTGAACGATGTGCGCTTGAAGCTGAGCGCGGTGCAGGAGCAGGTGATCGTTTCGGCGTCGCTCGGGGGCGCGCTGGCGCCGGAGGTCGGCTCTTCGGTCACGGTGGTGAGCCATGATGAAATCGAAGACCAGGGCGTGGAGACAGTTGCCGACGCGCTTCGCAACGTTCCCGGAGTGGAAATCAACCGGACGGGCCAGGAAGGCGCGGTGACCAGCGCGTTCATACGCGGCGGAAATTCCAACTATGACCTCGTGATGGTTGACGGAATTCCGATGAACGATTTCGGCGGGGCGTTCGACCTTGCGCCGCTGCCGACCGAAGGGGTGGATCAAGTGGAAGTGATGCGCGGACCGGAAAGCGCGCTCTACGGTTCGAATGCGGTGGCAGGGGTAATCAACATCGTGAGCGAGCAAGGCGACGGCTCGCCGCACTTCAATTTTTCCGGGGAAGGCGGCAGCTACGACACATATCGCCTGACGACCGGCGGGGCGGGACTGACGGATGGTCTTAGCTGGGCTTACAATTTGTCGCGGGTGAGCACGCAAGGCCCCGTGATTGACGACACGTACCGCAATCAAACCTCGTTTGTGAGCCTTGGATATTCGCGCAGCCCGCGGCGTAAATTCATCGTGCATTTCTTCGGCGATGCGGGGCGCGCGCAAAATCCCGGGCCGTACGGCTCCGATCCTTACGGTCTCTATCCCGGAATTGCGAACGCGTTCACAGATCAGGTGCAGGACCTGTTCGGATATCAGGCGAGCGAGACGGAGCAATTCTCTAGCCGCTTTCAACAGGTCTCGACGGTGAGCGTGGCAACGGACCAGTTTTCGTTTCCGGCGAGCCCGGGATCGTTTGGAAGTTCCTCCTTCACAAAGAATGTGCGGCTGGTGGCGAACACGCGAAGCGAAATCGCGGTTTCGTCCAAGGATATTTTTGTGGCCGGATTCGAATATGACCGCGAGCAGTACAAGGATACGTTCGTGGCCAGCCCGACGGGCATTCCGTTCGACCTGCCGCGAGATACCTACGCGTTTTTTGCCGAAAATCGCTGGAATCCCGGCGCCCGCTGGTTTCTGAGCACGGGCGTGCGCGTGGACAGCATCCAGACCGGCGATTTGCCGGCGGACGAGGTGAATGCGGGGCGCCCTTTCATTCCCGCCACGTCGGTTACGCAGGTGGACCCGCGAATTTCCGTCGCTTATGTGGCGCGGCAATCGAGCAGCGGACTTTTTGGAATCACACGCATTCACAGCAGCTTCGGAACCGGAATTCGCCCGCCGGACGGCTTCGAGCTGGGTTTCACGGACAATCCGCAGTTGAAGCCGGAGCGGAGTATCAGCGCGGACGCAGGGGTCGAGCAGCGGTTTCTGAACGATAAAGCCGTGATTGACGTGACCTATTTTTACAATCGCTACAAGGATCAGATCGTCACGCTGGGCGGCTCGTTTTCAGGGCTGAGCCCGTTTTCATCGGCGAATCTGGCGAAATCGCGCGCCTACGGAATTGAAAGCAGCCTGCGGCTTCGCCCGGCTCGCTCGCTGGAGGTGATGGCGGAATACACGTGGCTCAACACCGCCGTACTGGCGCTCGACGGCACAACGGGTGTGCAGTTGCCGTTCTTTGTGGGCGAGCCGCTGCTCAGGCGGCCGCGCAGTTCAGCGGGATACGACATCACGTGGACGCATGGCCGGTTGATGCTCAACTCGAACGCCAGCATTCGCGGGGCGGTGCTCGATCTGGAGCCGAATGACGGGACATTTACCTGCACATTCGAGCCGCAATGCGTCTTTCGAAACCACGGCTATGTGGACGCGAACGCCGGCTTTGCGTATCACCTTCCGCGCGGAATCGAAATCTACGGACGGCTGAACAATTTCCTCAATCAAAAGTATGAGGAGTCGTTCGGCTTTCCGGCGCTGCGGCTGAACTTTGTATCGGGGATTAAACTGGAGCTGCCCGCAGGGCGGGACCGGTCTTCGCCTTAATTGTCAGCCGCAGCCGGAACACCCGACGCGGGCACCGGCCAAATTGCCGGGCGGGCGCGAGATCGGCGAAAAGCGCGCCGCCCGGCCGGATGCTATAATCGTCCGCCTACCGTGAGCCGAACAGCACAGAACGCACCGACGGTTACGCAAGACGCGATGGATCGTTACGAGGCCGTGATCGGCCTCGAAGTGCACGCGCATCTTCAGACGCTGACGAAGGCGTTCTGCGGGTGCTCGACGCGCTTCGGCGACCCGCCGAATTCGAACACGTGTCCCGTGTGCCTGGGCCTGCCGGGCGCGCTGCCGATTCTCAATAAACGGGCACTGGAGCTCGCGCTGCGTGCATCGCTCGCGATCGGCTGCACGATTCAGAACCGGTCGCGCTTCGCGCGCAAGAATTACTTCTACCCCGATCTGCCGAAGGGCTACCAAATTTCCATGTACGAACTCCCGCTGGCGCTTGAAGGCGAGCTCGAGATCGAGACCGGCGGCGAGAAAAAACGCATCGGCATCACGCGGCTGCACATGGAAGACGACGCGGGAAAAAGCCTGCACGAGGGTTTCCCGGACTCGGACCGATGGAGCTACATTGATTTCAACCGCAGCGGCGTGCCATTGATCGAGATCGTCTCCGAGCCGGACCTGCGCGCGCCCGCCGACGCCTACGCATACCTGACGGCCCTGAAGCAGATCCTCGAATACACCGAAGTGAGCGATTGCAACATGGAGGAGGGATCGCTGCGGTGCGATGCGAACGTCAGCGTGCGACTGCGCGGCGCCTCCAAACTTGGGACGAAGGCGGAAGTGAAGAATCTGAACTCATTTCGCTATCTCGCGCACGCGCTGGAATATGAAATCGAGCGGCAAATCGGCGTGCTGGAATCGGGCGGCACGGTGACGCAGGAGACGCGGCTGTGGAATGTGGCGGCTGGGCGCACGGAGCCGATGCGTTCGAAGGAGTTCGCGCACGATTACCGGTATTTCCCCGACCCCGACCTGCTGCCCGTGTCCGTGTCGGATAGCACAATTGCGGATGTGCGCCGGGACATGCCTGAGCTGCCGAGCGCAAAACGCACGCGTTTCCAGACCGAATACGGCGTCTCGGCATACGATGCCGGAGTGCTCACGGATACGCGAGCGCTCGCGAATTACTTCGAGGCGGCTGCGCGCGCGGGTGCGCCGGCCAAGTCAGCCGCGAGCTGGATCTCCGTGGAACTTTTGCGGCGTCTGAACGATGCGGGGAAAGATATCGCAGAGTGCCCGGTGGAACCCGCGGCGCTGGCGGAACTGCTCGCGAAAGTGGAGAAGGGTGAAATCACCGCGGCGAGCGGGAAGAAAGTGTTCGCGACGATGTTCGATACCGGCAAGCGTGCCGCGGAAATCATCGCCGCCGAGGGACTCGCGCAGATCACGGACACCAGCGCCATCGAGAAAATCGCGCGGGAAGTGGTGGCGAAGAGCCCGGACAATGCGGCGAAATATCGCGCGGGAAACGAAGGCGTGTTCAAATTTTTCGTGGGGCAGGTGATGCGCGAGACGCGCGGGCAAGCCAATCCCCAGGCCGTGAATGAAATCCTGAAGCGCGTGCTCGCGGGCGAATAGCCCGCGCGGCGAAATGGAGATTCGAACGTGCTCAAAGAAGGCGAAGCGGCTCCCGGTTTCAACGTGACGGCCGACGACGGCAGCAAGATCTCGCTTGATGATTATCGCGGACGAAACCTTGTCCTCTATTTCTATCCGAAGGCCAACACCACCGGCTGCACGCACGAATCAGTGGAATTTCGCGACGCGCTAAAAGAGTTTGAGGCGCTGAACACGGCGGTTGTCGGCTGTAGCGGAGATTCGGTGGAGGACCAGACCAAATTCAAGACCCGATACAAACTGAATTTTCCGCTCCTCGCGGATACGGAATTCGAAGTGGTCGAGGCCTACAAGGCCCGCCGAATGAAAAGTTTTTTTGGCAAATCGTTTCTGGGGATCGTGCGAACGACATTCTGGATCGGCCCGGACGGAAAGATCCACAAAATTTGGCCGAAGGTCACTCCGAAAGGGCATGCCGCCGAAGTGCTCGCCGCAATCCGCGAGGAATAATTCCGGCGCAGCAGTGCCGGCGGCGAGCTGCTCGACTCACGACGAGGGTTTGTTGCGAAGCCGCTCGATAAGCCACATCAGGGCAACGCCGAAGCACATTCCCGAAGCGAACAACTGCACCATATCCACGGTGCGATAGGCTTGGAACCGCTGCTTTCCAATAAGCTCGAATAGTCCAAGCAAACCGATGAACAGAGCGGCACTTGGGAACACTCCTCCGCCACGCGATGCCATGATTTCCTCCCAGGAAGATATCTCGCTAAATGCGCCGGATGCAGAGGGTATGGTGGCCCCACTGGCTTGTCAATATCGAGCGATCCGACGGAAAGGCCGGGCGGCTAGAGCGTAACGATGAACGACTCGCCCGCCGGTTCGATTAGCGCATTGTCAATCAAGCGCGTGTTGCCTACGCGCGCGGCCAGCAGGGCGCAGCACGTCTTCCGCAGGGCCATCACCGGTTCGAGGGTGTCCGCGTCCACAATCTCCGCATAATCGAGCGCCACGCCCGGCTCGGCTTCGATGATTTTGCGCACGGTCGCGAGCAGATGCACCACGTCCCGGTCGCCCGCTGAAATCTCGCGGCGGAGTGCGTCAAGCGAGCGATACAGCACCGTGGCCGCGCGGCGATCGCCGGCGGAAAGGTAAGCGTTGCGCGAAGAAAGCGCCAGGCCGTCCGGCTCGCGCACGATCGGGCAGACCGCGATTTCCGTGTCGAGAGCGAGATCGCCGGTCATCTGGCGAATGATGCGGACCTGCTGCGCGTCCTTGCGTCCGAAAAACGCGAAGCGCGGCTGCACGATCTCGAAAAGCTTCAGGACCACGGTGGTGACGCCGCGAAAGTGCCCGGGACGCGAGCGCCCTTCGAGCTTGTCGCTCAGTCCTTCGACGGATACGGCCGTACGGAAGCCGGACGGGTAGATTTGTTCCGGAGCGGGCGCGAATGTGTAGTCCACGCCGAGGTTTTCCAGCGCCGCGCGATCCGCGTCGAGGGTCCGGGGGTATTTCTGAAAATCCTCGGATGGCCCGAATTGTTTCGGGTTCACGAAAATTGAAACGACCACCGGCGAGCATTGCCGCTTCGCCTCGCGAACCAGGGAGAAATGGCCTTCGTGCAAGGCGCCCATCGTCGGCACCAGACCGAGCGGGCAGTCGCCGCGGCGGGCCTCGGCGGCCACCTGCCTCATCCATGCGACGGTGTGAATCAGTTCCATCAGGCGTCAGTCATGCAGGGGTCATGCGCCGGTTTGGGTGGCGCGCTCGCGGTAGAAAGCGAGCAAATCCGTGCTAATGGCCTTGGCGCCGAGTTGCCGCAGCAGAGTGGTCACCTGGCCGCGGTGATAGGTGCTGTGATTGGCAAGGTGCTGCAACATTTGCCAGAGCGGCTGCGCATTCGCCGCGCCCGCAACCGTTTTGTACTGGACTACGCGGTGCAGATCGTCCGCGTTGAGCGAGGCGGCGAAGTCCACCAGGTTGCGGTCAATTTCGACGATGCGGCGGCGCACGGATTCGAGATCGGGAAAATCCGCGGCGGAGGGAAGCGCGGACGGAGTGCGGCCATGCCAGCGCTCGAGCCAAATCCACTCGGCGCCGTAAATATGGGCGAGCGTGTCGCGCACGGAGCGGAAGCTGGACGCGAGATCGCGCGTGAACTGCTCGGGCGCGAGCGTGGCGCACGCCTCAATCGTGCGGTGATTCGCCCAGGTATTGAAATCGTAGAGCAGGCGAATGTCGTCAATATTCATGGCGGAAAGCTCCTTTTCAATCGGGATCGCGCGTGTCGGCGGCCTTTTTCGATCAGCGCCGCTGGGGAGCAGCCTGATGTTCGCGCAGCTCGGCGGTGGAGTGATAGGACTCCGCATCCGACGGGAAGTTCCCGCCGCGCACGTCCTCGCAATACGCGGATACCGCGCGCGAGATCTCGACGGAGAGATTCGCATACGGCCGCACGAATTTCGGCCTGTGGCCCGTGGAAAGGCCGACGAGATCGTGGAAGACGAGCACCTGGCCGTCGCAATCGGGTCCCGCGCCGATGCCGATCGTGGGAATGCGCAGCTTTTCGGTGATGCGCGCGGCCAGCTCCCGCGGCATGGATTCGAGCACGATGGAAAAAGCGCCCGCAGCTTCCACGGCGCGCGCGTCTCGCTCG